>JGI24702J35022_10000006_pt1 | contig 88368 bp, 62 predicted proteins | sample TergutTh196P4_FD_35022 | JGI IMG/M metagenome (IMG submission 35022) | reverse complement strand
TGAGGCACAACATCGTGGAAAGCGAGGTGCGGAATGTCGCCTGATAAAGAACCCATAACCCGCGACAACCTCAACGAGTACCTCAAAGACCTCGCCAAAGAGTTCCGAAAGCTAAACGGCACGAAAACGCCCGCTGAAATCATCTTGATTGGCGGCGCGGCTGTGCTTGCGAATTACGGCTTCCGCGACCTAACATACGATGTGGACGCAATCATCGTCGCATCCTCCGCCATGAAAGACGCGATAAACCGCGTCGGGGAAAGACACGGGCTGCCGCACGGCTGGCTGAACGCGGACTTCAAGCGCACTGCCTCATACTCAGACAGGCTGATTGAGGTTTCCGTATACTACAGGACATTCTCAAACATAGTGACTATTCGCATGGTTGCCGCCGAATACCTGCTTGCGATGAAACTTATGAGCGGGCGTCAGTACAAAAATGACTTGTCTGATATAGTCGGCATCCTTTGGGAACACCAGAAATCCGGAAAGCCCATATCTCGCGAATCGGTGGAAAAGGCAATAGAATCGCTTTATGGCAAGGATGCGGCAATGCCTGAAACGTCCATGCAGCTATTGTATGCCGTGTTCGCGTCGAGCGATTATGAAGCACTTTACCGCACTACGCTCAAGAGCGAGCTTGAATCCAAGGAACTGCTGTTGGAGTTTGAGCAAAAATACCCGAACACGCTTAAAGGCGAGAATATCGACAGCATTATCAATGCAGGGCGGAGCAAACGCCGCGAGGGGCAGAAGGATTCAATGCTTGCCAAACTCGAAGAAAAAAAGCGGGTCGTGGAAAAAAACAAACAATCCCCGGACACTATCGCGGTGCATGTCAAGAACGGGCAGGGTGCTAAAGAAAATAGTATGTGAAGCCCACGTTAAAAAATAATTTCTAACGTGGGCTTCACATATGGGTGGCACGCCTGAAGGGATTTGAACCCCCGACCCACGGCTTAGAAGGCCGTTGCTCTATCCTACTGAGCTACAGGCGCATATAATCCATATCTATTCCATGTCAGTCTGTTCCATGTCATGGCGCGTTTAGAGAAAATACTACTAAAAGCGCGATGCAAGCTATCAGCAATGAAGCGTTCGTTATTATTCCAGCTATACGCCAAGCAATTATACTTGATTCTTTGCTATCTTTCAATACATACCGCAAGATATATCCCTCTTTTTTAATTGTTATTTTCCTCATTATCGCGAAAACCGCAAGTGAAACCAGGCCAATCACTAGGCAAATCGCGGCTGGAAGAAACAATAATTCGGCGACGGCGGACATCAGGTTCATGACGCCATTGGACTCGCCAGATCTGAACAGCGAGGAGTATGGGGCGAGCAACATGCCGGAGATAAAACATAACAACCCAGCTAAAACCAGCGGGATCCCGGAGCATAGGAACGCGTTTTTGATCATTTTCCTATATAGCCAAAAGATATCAAACACGATCAAGACGACAAGAACTATAACAATAATTAGAGGATACGCTGATAACAATATATATGGAACCGACGCGTCTATCCCAGTGTCGCTAAGTATCGCGCCAATCGTGTAATCATCAAGGTTTATATATCTGGATATTGTGTCGACTATCGCGTCGAGATCAGTTTCCGTCATACGAACGCCAAATTCTTCAGAAATGTCCGGAGCGACAGTTTTTATGAAATCTGCGACGTCGTCTAAATTCAGGTAATAATCATAGTCACCGCCCGCGATAGCTTCGGCGTATCTTTGCGCTACATTGCCTACAGCCGCAGATACGTTGTCTCGCTTGGCAAACCTGTTGACCGTNACGATATCNATGTTGGCGCTGATCATTTCTGACGCGTTGATTTCNTCGACGATGATTTTGCCCAGATCAGTTTCTTCGAGCAACCACGACACATCNGCGTTTTTCACTGCTTCGGACGCCCTTTTGGGCCGCGCCGCTATGAGCGCGATAGATGCAAGGGCAAAAACCAGCAGGAAAAAAGCAAGCATTGCTGACAGGCCCCATTTGATAANCATATCTTTCATTGCCTGTCACCACCTGTCACCGTAAACCTTGCANGTTTTCTATGCTAAATACATTNTCAGTTCCATAAACCATCGAAATAAGCCCGGANCGGCAAACCTCCAGTATACCTATACTTCTCGACTCGTCGATGAACNGTTCAATCTTCTCGAAGCTTCCAGATATTTCAGCAGTTATGAAATCGCCGCCAAAGTCCATGACTTTTCCGCTGTAATCGTTTATTAGGTTGCTTATCGCCGCCTTTCCGGTTTCGCCGACGCTTAGCTTGATAAGCATATGTTCTATTGAAACGGAATTGTCCTTTTCAAGAAGGACGACCATTTTCACGTCATGCAGTTTTTCGAGTTGCCTAAGTACTTGGTTTTTCATGTACTCGTCGCCTGTCGAAACGATCGTCATCCTTGAAAACGCGGGGTTTTCCGTTTCGCCTACAGCCAGGCTGTCAATATTATATCCCCGCTTGGCATATAGCCCCGCAACGCGGTTTAGTACGCCAAAATGGTTCGATACTATTATTCCTACCATAAATTTCTCGTTCACATTAACCACTCGCTAACTTAATAGTGTGTCGCTGATTATCCCGCCTACGGGAATAATGGGAAGTGCTTTCTTGTTCATATCATCCGCCTGTTAACTCAATAGTATGTCGTTTATTGTCCCGCCAGCGGGAATCATGGGGAGCACTTTCTCGTCCTTGTCGATTTTGCAATCAATTAGGCAAGGGCCGTCGCTGGGCGCGATTTCCAGGATTTCATCAAGCTCGCTAAGGCTCCGCGCTAAGTATCCGGCGGCGCCGAATGCTCTAGAAAGGGCAGGGAAGTCCGTCTTGCGATCAAGCGTCGTCTGGGAATAGCGCCCTTCGAAGAACAATGCTTGCCACTGTCGAACCATGCCAAGCACGCCATTATTCAGTAAAACCACGGTGATCGGGAGGTTTTCGGTGACTGCCGTCGCCAATTCGATCAGGTTCATGCCGAAACTGCCCTCGCCAGTGAACAAAACCACCCTTTTACGACCACGCGCGATCGANGCTCCGATAGCCGCGCCAAGGCCGAACCCCATAGCNCCAAGCCCACCGGATGAAATGAGNTTTCTGGGTTTTTCGAACTTGTAATACTGCGCAACCCACATCTGATGCTGCCCAACGTCAGTCGTGACTATTGTNTCTTCATCGAAGTGATCGTTTACGTGNTGTATGATATTCTTTGGGGTGAAATCGTTACTTTGCGCATCGGTGATTTGAGAATCGCCNCCCTTCACTTTCAATTCGAGGATCCTGTCGAGCCATTGCTTATTAGANTGAGCGCGTGATTGACTGATAAGCTTTGGGAGGATTTCTTTCAAGTCGCCGCATACGCTGAAATCAACCTTCACGTTCTTNCCTATTTCCGCTGCGTCAATGTCAACATGGACGATCTTGGAATTTTTGGCGAATCCACGCGTGTTGCCGGTCGCGCGATCGGAAAAACGGACGCCGAGCGCTATTATGAGATCCGCTTCAGCCATAGCTTCGGTGGACGCGTATTTACCATGCATGCCGCACATGCCGAGATTCAGTTCATAGGAATACGGGACTGTGCCGATGCCCATCATACTTACGCCGACTGGAGCGCCAAGTTTCTTCGAAAACTCTATTACGCCGGAACCCACGCCGGCGGACGCGGCGCCCCCGCCGCAGTAGATGTACGGACGCGAGCTATTATTAATAGCGTCAAGCGCGGCTTCAAGTTCGCGCGCAGTGGGCGTATGAGCGGTAATGAGCGGAGGAGTGCTCAGACTGGGGTTGTATTCGCATTTGTTAAGCTGTACGCATTTCGGGATGTCGACCAGGACTGGCCCCTTTCTGTCAGTGCCAGCTATAAGGAACGCTTCCGCAAGCGTTTGCTGGAGATTCTCTATCTCCTTTACAACATAGCTGTGCTTCACTATGGGAAGCGTTACGCCAACTACGTCGATTTCCTGAAAAGAGTCTCCGCCGAGCATTGGGACAGGGACGTTGCCTGTGATGAATACAACAGGTACCGAATCGAGGTAAGTGTTGGCTATACCGGTTATGAGGTTCGTGGCGCCGGGGCCGCTGGTCGCGATCACCACGCCGACTTTCCCCGAGACCCTGGCGTATGCGTCGGCAGCGTGCGCCGCGCCCTGCTCGTGTGCGGTAAGGATGTGCGTTATCCGCCGCGAGTTTTTGTATAGCTCGTCGTAGATGTTTATCACATATCCTCCCGGATATCCGAAAATAATGTCAACCCCATGCCTGACAAGCTCCTCGATCACTATTTCAGCCCCGCTAAGTATCATATCGCATTCTCCCCATAGGCTCTTTGTACTTTTTTGTTTCGTATTATACCACAAGTAATTGGTTTTGCGAATGAAAAAACAAAATAGCGTGTTTTGGCACTACAAGTCTTTACAAGCAACATTAAAAAATGGTAACATTGTGTCCATAAACTGAAATCCAAAAAACCATAAATGACTATTAGGCGGAGGGGCGTTTCGCTTTGATCGATCAGTTGCGGGAAAAGGCTCAAAACCTCCCGTTATTACCGGGCGTATACCTCATGAAGGACAAACAAAACCGCGTTATATACGTCGGTAAAGCTTCGCGGCTCAAAAACCGCGTGTCTAGCTATTTCCACGGCGCGCGCGACACGAAGACTGAAACGATGGTATCGATAGTCGCAGACTTTGACGTGATCATTGTACAGACGGAATTCGAAGCGCTGGTGCTGGAAAACTCCCTAATAAAATACCATAAACCAAAGTACAACATAAAGCTAAGAGACGATAAAGGCTATCCGTACATCCGGGTCGATACGCGAAACGAATATCCCGCGTTTAAAATCGTTTCAAAGCCTGCCGACGACGGAGCGACCTACCTTGGCCCATACGCAGGGAGAAGCGTTATCCGGGACGCGATCGGGGCTGTAAGCAAGGCTTTGAAACTGCCTACATGCGAAAAAAACCTCAAACGCATAATCGGAAAGGAGCGCCCTTGCCTCAACTACCACTTGGGGACATGTCGCGCATATTGCCAGAGCGCGGATTTGGCTCCGGAATACAGGGAAACCATGCGCGTGGCGATCAGTATATTCCAGGGGAAAACAGCCGATCTGGTTGAAAAACTGACGAATGAAATGAACGAAGCGGCCGAAAGCCTATCATTTGAGCTTGCCGCTGAAAAACGCGACAGGTTGCGCGCTGTGCAAACGTTAGAACAAAAGCAGCTTGTCATAGCCGGGGCGATGGCGGATACCGACGTCGTCGGATTCCACCGGGGGGTGGCTAAAAGCTGCCTAACAGTTCTCCACTTTATTGATGGAAAACTTATTTCCAAGGACTATGAGCTTTTTGAAACTCCGATAGAAGACGACCCGGACGCGATATCCGTTATCGCCATGCAGTATTACGAGAAACGCGGGGTTTTGCCTGGGACAGTGTATCTGCCGTTTGCGACGTCAGATTCCGAACTTCTTGAAAAACTATTCTCCGAAAAATCGGGCCACCGCGTAAGCATTTTCTCACCACAGCGCGGCGACAAAGCGAAACTTGTTGAAACGGCGAACACCAACGCTCGTGAGGAGGCAGAGCGCGCCACGACGTATGAAGAAAAGACGCTTAAAACGCATGAATGGCTGCAAAGCGCCCTCAAACTTGAAAAGATACCCGAGCGCATCGAAGCGTTCGATATTTCGAATACAGGGGCGACAGACATCGTAGCTTCTATGACAGTTTTTGTGAAGGGAAAACCGCATAAAAAAGACTATAGACTTTTTAAAATCCGAACGGTAATCGGCCAGGACGATTACCACAGTATGGCGGAAGTTGTATCAAGGCGAATTGCGCGGTATAATGGTGAAGATAGTAAGTTTTCACAGCTGCCGGATATCATGCTCATAGACGGAGGGGCCACCCATGCATCAGCTATACAAAAAGTGCTGGAAGCAGCTCAAATAAGCCTGCCGGTATTAGGCATGGTAAAGGATGAAAGGCACAGGACCCGCGCGCTCGTGACCCCAGATGGTGAGGAGATAGGGATTTACGCTAATCCAGCTGTTTTCGCGCTAATAGGCACAATTCAAGAAGAAACTCACAGGTTTGCAATCGAGTACCACAGGAACCTGCGTTCGAAGAACAGTAAAAAGTCCATTCTTGACGGGATCAGCGGCGTTGGCGAAAAGCGACGGAACGATTTACTCAAGGCTTTCGGCAGCATCAAGTCCATTAAAGCGGCAACTGTTGAGGAACTGTCGAAAATAGTCCCGAAGAACGTTGCCGGGGATATCTACGCAAGCCTTCGAGGGGAAACGGATGAGGAAACAGATGGCGAAGTGAATGGGCAAGCGGATGGGGAAGCGGATGAGTAAAGGGCTGTGGAAAGGGCTGTGGAAAGGGGAGCAATAGTTTGAGAGTTATCAGCGGAACCGCAAGGGGACGAAAGCTCAAAGAACCGACAGGGTTCGCTATTAGGCCAACAAGCGATATGGTTAAAGAATCGGTTTTCGACATTATCCAGTTTGACATAGAGGGCAGGGGAGTACTGGACTTGTTTGCCGGGACGGGCCAGCTGGGGATCGAGGCTTTGTCGCGAGGGGCCAAAAGCGCTGTTTTTATTGATACGAAACCGGAAGCGATCAAGCTTATATGGGAAAACTTGAAAATATGCGGTTTCACAGGCATGGCGTGTGTGTATGAGCGCGACGCGCTGAAGTTTTTAATTGGTGGGCAAACCAATCGCATAGCCAATGATTTGCGTATGCCTGGGCTACGCGGAGATATGTTGGGAGACGAAAGGAAAAGCCCTGACGACAGCAGCAATTTTGACCTAATAATAGTCGACCCGCCGTATAATTCGCCGCTTGCGGGTAAGGCGCTTTCAAAAATAATCGAATTTGACAAATTAAATCAGAATGGTATAATAATATGTGAACTAAAAGCCAATGACCCAGCGCCGATTGTAGCGCCGCCGTATTTTCTACAAAAAGAATATAAATATGGCAGCGTGAAGCTAGTTAAATATGAACGATCCGAGTAAAGGAATGTGTAACGCTTTATGAGTAAAGCCGTATATCCAGGCAGCTTCGATCCGATTACCCTTGGCCATCTCAATGTAATAAAGCGGGCGGCGGCAGTATTCGACGAATTACTTGTATGCGTTATGGTGAATTCCGATAAACGCCCGCTTTTCAGCAGCGGGGAAAGGGTTGATTTCATTGGGCGGACTATAGCCAGATTTCCAAATGTCAAGGTCGAATCGACAGAAGAACTATTGATAGACTATATGAAAACCAGAGGCGCAAACGTAATAATAAAGGGGCTGCGCGCCGTGTCTGATTTTGACTGGGAGTTTCAGATCGCGTTGATCAACAGGAAACTTGATCCAAACATTGAAACCCTATTCATGCCTTCCAGTGAGAAATACACGTATCTTAGTTCGTCAGTCGTCAAAGAAATGGCGAGGTATGGCGCGGATTTAAAGACATTTGTCCCATCGGAGATAATTGAAGAGGTCATAAACAAAGTCCAGAAATTTTGAACAAACTTGAAAGCAAATGACGGAGGTAAGTATATGAGCAGCAGAATCCCCGAATTGTTGGAAATGCTTCATTCCATGATTTCAGAGGCGTGGGGGCTCCCATTGGGAGCTGAAAAATGCGTCATCGAACGAGACAAAGCGCTTGATCTCCTCGATGAAATCAGGGCGGCGTTCCCGACCGAGATAGCAGAGGCAAAAAGACTGCTCGACGCAAGGGCTGATTTTATTAACAACGCCAAACGCGAGGCGGAAGCTATTCGCCGTACGGCGGAAGAACGGGCAAGGCAACTCATCGACGAGCAGGAAATAACGCGGATATCAAAAGCAAAGAGCCATGAAATGCTTTCACACGCGGAATCGTCCACGACAGAGCTTCGCCGCGTGGCAAACGAGTATATCGACGAAGCTATGCAACGCACGGAGGAAACTCTTGCGTCGGCGCTGACCGAAATACGGGAATCAAGGTCAAAATTCAGGCAAGCCGCGCGCGCCGCCGGAACAGCTATTCAAACGCCGCGCGCCCAGGACGAGGTCGACCCCGACGGATAAACAAAAGTGATCGATGCCCATAGACGCGGCGGTACATGATATAATTTCGTGATGGGAAATGATGCTAATGCAAGTGTCCAGTGAAACAATCTACATCATAGGTTTAGTTTTGGTCGGCTTTTCAGTTTTAGCTGCCGCTATTATAGTGCCTGTGTTCTTAGTAGCAGGATTCAGGCTGAAAAAGCGGCTTGAAGAGGATTATGGGGAAAATGGCCAGCATGGTCGATAGCGCCTTATTGGCGTTAATGGAGATATTCTAAGCAATACTATAACTGATGAGGGGTGCTGATATGGGGGGAATAAAGCGCTGCGTGTACATCGGGGTTATATTGGCTATTGTGATCGCGATGATAACTATTCCTGGATGCGTGATCCAAAGTATTTTTGAACCGCCGGATCCGTTTGGCAAATCCAAGAAAGAAGAAGAAGACCCGGAAAAGGGCAATCAGAAAGACAATAGCATTGCACAAACGATAATCGATCAAACACTACATGATGACACATCATCTGATGGTAATCAAAAAAAGCCAACCGGGACGCCCGCCCCGCAAATTGACCCGGAACAATCCGACAATGCAACTGAACTTGGATATGATGGGAATGTTGATGGCGTAGTCGAGCCGACTAGTACTGGATCTGGGTTCACCAATACAGTTGTCGCCAAAAGTAATCCGGGAAGCAGCAAGGACCCGTACGGCGGTTTCTTGTTCGAAGTGAATATTAGGGAAAGAATACGAGCCAACGGACGGTCATATGTGCCGAAGTATGTAGCGTCCACCGCGCCGTTCCAGATGCCCAAGGCGCTTATTGTGTCGCCTGGCGAAAAATCTTCTTTCTTATTTCACACCAAATTCATGGCTAGTTCAGGCGCCAACAGCGGCGAAGCTGTTCCAATGCCCAATATGTCCGGGGGACTGCCGCCCTATACCGAAGTTACCGTCAAAGTAATCGCAGCCCTCGACGAAACCGGAACCGCTGCTTACGCAACGTTGTCGGAAGAAAAAGCCTTGTCTTCTATAGATTTGGTCGTGCATAGAGCAGGCAGAAAAAACGTCTTGTCTATGGTGCGGCTTCAGATTGATATGCCTTCAGAAGCAAAGGCGTTCATTTTGGCTCTGACTGCTGAAACTGCAGCAAGTCTTTCTAATGAAGGAGTCGACTTGTTGTTTATTGGCTCGAATATTGGCAGTATGACAATAGATAGAGCAACAATAAAAATGATAAATGAGACTCGCGAAGACGGGGACGTCGAAATCTCGCTACGAAACGCGGTTAGCCCCCGCGCGAACCCCCGCGTAGAATCCGACGTAGAATCCGACGTAGAATCCAATGCAGAATCCAATGCAGAATCCAATGCAACAAAGCCTGACACAATGGGCAGAAACCCGGCTGTCGATATCACAATAAAGGCGGGGGACGCTTACATAAGCGACCTTGGCGGCCAGATAACAGTCGAACTCCCATACAAAGCTAAACAAGGCCAAAAGGCTGCTGGGATTTACGTATATTATTCGACTGGCGACGGCGAAGAAACGGCTGTGACCTCGCGCTATATAAGGGAAGAGCAGATAATTACCTTCGATACCACGCACTTGTCGGCTTACGCCATCGGCTATCGCGCGGAAGATGAAGACAATGCCGTAAAAGAAATTGGCGGCGAGGGGCTGACGTTGCTCATAGTCGCGGCAGTCCCGGCGTTAGTGTTCGCCGAGATGCTGCTCGTACGTGCGTTGCGGTCAAAAAGGAAATTCAGGTAGGTGCAAGCCTATGATAATAGCATCGCTGTACGAAATAACTCGTCGCATCGGCTCGGGCGGAAGCGGCATTATATATCTGGGACGCCATTTGCGCTTAGATAAGGATGTTGTACTCAAAGCCGATATACGTTCTTTCTCACCTAATGGGCATACCGCGCTCAAGCACGAGGCAGATTTGCTGAAAAACCTGAACCATACGTACATTCCGCAAATATACGATTTTTTCGCGGAAGACGGCGTTTTATACACGGTGATGGACTTCATCAGGGGCGAAAGCCTCGATATAGCGCTCGATAGGGGCGAGAGGTTCACATCAAAGCAAGTCGTAACATGGGGTAAGCAAGTTCTAGAAGCGCTTATTTATCTACATAGCCAGCCGCCGTATGGAATTTTGCACAGTGACATCAAGCCGGCTAACCTTATGCTCACGCCGCAAGGCGATATCCGTCTGATAGATTTCAACATAGCCTTGTCGCTGGGGAAAGAAGGCTCAGTATCTGTTGGGCGCAGTTATGGGTACGCTTCACCGGAACACTATGGGATAGTCGGAGTTGAGAGAGCCGCGAATCCTGGGAATTGGAAATCGGAAACAAGAACCCGAAACAATACCTGGAATACGCGAAGATTCCGTCTAAACACTCAGCATGCCAACGGGGCGCGAACAGAAACACATAACGGATCTAGGCACCAAACCTTCAAAAAAACGTCGGAAGTGACAGAAGTTGACGGGGCGCTCTCATCCGAAAGGCGCGCACATCCCGTCAATCAGGGAAGACGCGCCGTAATAGAGCGCCAGGATTATGTCCGCGAGGAAAGCAAGCCCATCGCTCTTGATCCGCGTTCGGACATTTATGGGCTTGGGGCTACTCTTTATCATTTGCTGACCGGTCGCCGACCCGCCTGCGACGCTGTCGATGTCCAGCCGCTGACCAGCCTAGATTGCCCTCCCGGTTTAGCCGCGATCATCAACAAAGCGATGTCGCCGGATAGGCAGGCGCGCTTCCAGACGGCGGCGGAAATGCGGAGCGCTTTTGATAGGATATACGAATCCGACATCCGTTCCCGGCGCTATAGAAAGCGTGGGGTTTTTGTCGCGGCTTTTTTCGCCGTAATCCTGTCTATCGGGGTGTTTATGACATTTTTTGGACTTCAGCGCATGGAGTGGGACCGCAGGTCAGAGGCTTTTGCGGAGGCTTCGCGTGTGGCTTTAAGGAAAGGCAATAATTCCGAAGCGGTCGAGTTGGCGATGAGCGCGATTCCTTCTAAATCCTATATTCTTACCGCCTCTGTAACGCCAAGCGCGCAAATTGCGCTGACTGATGCTCTTGGCGTATATGACCTGTCAGACGGGTTCAAACCGTTTCAAACAATCCTGTTACCCTCCCCGCCGTTGATGGCCGCTTTGTCTCCTAACGGGAATACAGCAGCGCTTGTGTATGCTTTTGAAACAGCAGTCATCGACATGGAAAGCGGCCAAACGATGTTTTCCATCCCTATGATCCAATCCGCGTTGGCGGAGTCGCGGTTTTTGGACGACAAAACGCTGATCTGCGCAGGGCGGGATGGGCTAAGCGCGTATGACATAGCTACGGGAGAGCAGCTGTGGTGTAGGTCAAGCGCCACTGCTATCGCTATTTCGGCGGATGGCGCGATCATTGCCGCGATCAACCGTGCCGACGATTTTGCCACTATTTACGATAAAAATGGCGCATTGCTGGAAAAGATCGATTTTGAAGGCAAAAAACAGCGAGTCGCTACAAATGACACTTTCGTGAACCCACGTGACAACATCTTCGCGCTATCAGCTACCGGTCGGTTCCTGGCGGTCAGCTTTGAGGATGGTTCGCTCATGATATATGATAGGCGCGCGAAAAAGCAGATGAATATTGAGCCCGTTGAAGCATCTCGATACATATGGTACCAGGGCGGTTTTTCGGGGGGTTATTTCATATTTGCGGCTGCAAGCGCTCAGAGGTCGGATTTGATCGTGATAGACGCGAATAAAATGGAGGAGCTTACCAGTATTAAGTCAAGCGGTCGCTTTGGCGTGTTAGCGAGTGAGGACGGCGTTTTTGTCTCTTCGAGCAATTCGGTAGCGCAGCTCGACCCCGCCTCTGGTCGGCAAAACGAACTTGCCAGTATGGGGTACGATGTGACTGGGTTTGCCGTCGGTGAAGGGTATACGCTCGCGGCATATGACAGAGGATTCGCTTTTTTCGATATGGATGGTCGGATGGTATCCAGGAATGACCGGGTCACGCCTACCGACATTTTGCTGATTTCCAATGACGTCGCGCTGCTTGGCGGTAGGGATAGCCGTGAGTTGACTGTTCTTCGATTGCAACAGCACCAAGTTGCCAGTCTATTCGCGTTTGACGGACCATCGTATAGCTACAGCGAGGCGAGGGTGAATTCGGGCGGCGACAGGCTAATACTATTCTCTATAAACGGGTTTCGTATCTATGACGATAGCCAAACATTGGTATGTCAGCAGACAATTCCAGACCCGGCGCGGATCTACGACCAGCAATACAGTAAGATAAGCGGAAATCTTGCTATATTGTATAGTGACGCGTTATTGATATACAGCGGACGGGACGGGGATTTGGTTTTCGAGTCAGAGGATTTACGATCAGCGTTTTACACACCATACGGCATCAGCATTTTACACAGAGACGGACAGTATCAATTGATCGACCCGGACACATGCGAAGCTGTTATCACAGAAACACTTGACTCAAACGAGACCTTCGCGGCGTATTGCGGCTTTATGGTTGACAGCGCTTTTCTTGCCGGGAGGAAGCTGATTGGCGCTAGCAAGCGCGAGGATGGATATCTGTTTGTGATATCAGATGGAAAAACATCTTCCCTTTATGACGAAACAGGCCGGAAGCGTTTCGATTTTCCGGACAACGGCGAATCCGTAGCGTATTTTACCGAAACTGCCGTCATCAGTGCGCCTATGCATGGTATTCCCACTGCGTACAGTCTCAAAAACGGGAGTAAGATTGCCGATTTGGAAAAAGACGCCCATTTAACGGGCATTTCCGAGATAGACGGACTCATCGTTTGCCAATATATTACTACGGATCACGAGCATTTTGGAGTGTTACTCAACGACGCGTTTGAGCCGATAGCCGAATTGCCCCGTCTATGCGACACATGGAAAGATCTGCTATTGTTCGACTTCCCTCTAAAGGGCGTGCGATGCAGTCGTGTGTATTCGTTAGAGGAGTTACTGGCTTTTGGACGCGCTAATTCTTATAGTCCGGAATATTAATGGATCGTTGGTGGTGATAGCGTGATAATTCAAAATCAAAATCAAAATCAGAATCAGAATCAGAAGATCAACAGCATGCTGACAGGTAGGGAGATTGAGATTTGCAAGTTAGTCGCAAGGGGGCTTAGCAACGAGCAAATCGCAAAACTGTTGTTTTTATCGGAGGGGACCGTTAAGAACCATATTTCGACAGTTTACAAAAAATCCGGTGTGCAAAACAGGGCGCAGTTGGCAGCGGTTTACGTTGCGCAATACGAACAGGTAATAACGGACACCTCAGAGGTTGACAACTACCTTGCGACTCACGCGGACGCGCGCTTGCGGTGTGTCGGTCTCGCCGTCTTGCCCAAGATAATCCCTCTCATAATTCAAGGTAGGCCGTTCGTCGTTGGGCGCTTCGACGTCAGCGTCGGCATCAAGCAGTACGATTTCGAGTTTGACAAATCAACAAAAGCCGTAAGCCGTCGTCATGCCGCCATCGAACGCGGCCCTTGTGGATATTCCATAATGGATTTGGGTTCACGGGCAGGTACTTTCGTAAATGGGAAAAAGATAACCGAGCCGTATTTGCTGAAAAACGGAGATCGAGTGTCATTCGGGAATTCCGGCGCGGATTACATTTTCGAGGGTTAGAAGATATCAAACCCGCTTCACTCAGGCAATCGACGGTTGACATGGTATACACCTACAACAAACCGGTCAGAACTTGAGGCGCGGCTTGAGCTGTGCTGTTTTGTAACGCCCCTTATCATAAGCTTTGGAGTAAAATAGTGACGAAAGTCATATAAAACCATTACTTTCGGCATATTGAAATGATTGACATTATAAGATATTGTATAGACGCGAAACATCCCATCCTTTTTTTCCTCATTCACCTTTAGCAAGGGGCGCGTCTTGGGCAGCCACACACATGTAACCAATGTGGGCTGCCCATTACGCTATCCAAAAGCGGGAAGAGTTTGCTTGTAGTACTCTGGTCAAAAACGCGCAAAAGTGACGAAAGTCATGGAAAATAGTGACGAAAGTCATATAAAACCATTACTTTCGGTATCTTGTTATTTGCGGCGTGAACCAATATTATTAATGTACCAAAGCCACTGAGAAAGCATAGATCTTCTCCTATCCCGACGTAACGCTCCCTACCGCTTTGCCGATAGGGAGCGTTCACTTAGTAAGTGAAGATGCTGATCTTAATCCGGCTGAAAATCTGAATATATAAATTGGAGGAAAATTGAAATGAGGTTCACAAAAAAAGCATTGGCGGTAATTTTGGTAATGGTACTGATCATCGGTATCCTTCCCATTAATGCGCTAGCGGCAAGCAGTGGAACGACTATAGACTTGTCAGACGCTTCCCCAAGAAGCCCAGGGACTGGCTGGACGTACAGCGGCGGTACGTATACAATCACTGGCAACGTTACTGTCATGATGACGGGGACAGCTCAAGTCACGAACAGGCGTCTAGTCATAAGCGGCGGCACGGCGGCAAGTCCACGGACGGTCACTCTGCAAGACATAAATATGAGCTACGGTTCAAACTCGCCCATTATGCTGAATACTGGGGCTTACGCTACATTTGTACTTAATGGAACGAACACAGTGACCGCAACAGGCGCAAACTACGCTGGAATACTAACTGCCGGAGCGAACCTGACAATTTCAGCGGGAACAGGCGCTGCCAGACTTACAGTGCAAGGCGGTGCCGACGGCGCTGGTATTGGCGGCGGCAGAGGCACTAATGGCAACAGTGGCACCCCTGGCGGAAATGGAGGTAACATAACTATCAATGGCGGAAACATATCTGCGACAAGCACCTATGGAGCGGGTATTGGCGGCGGCCGGGGTGGTAATGGGGCTAGCGGCGGATATGCTAAAAATGGCGGAGATGGAGCAACGCTCACAATAAACGGAGGTACAGTTACCGCAAATAGCAATTATGGTGCCGGCATTGGCGGCGGAAGAGGCGGAGATGGCGCGCAAGGTAGCAATGGTGGATATGGTGGATATGGTGGCAGCGGCGGATATGGCGGAACAACAACCATAAATGGAGGAGAAATCACAGCCAGCAGCAGGTACGGCGCTGGCAGAGGTGGCGGCAATGGCGGTAACTTTGACCCATATATAGACTATCAGGGCTCCGCTGGGGGCGACGGCGGCACTACCGTTATCACCGCTGGTACATTCACGGCTTCTGGCGCAATTGCCTGTGGCGGCGGAAAAGGCGGATCAAGTAATCGAAACTATGATTTTGCTTACGGCAGAGACGGTAGCGTAGGCTATCTCAACATCAATTTGCGGCCCGGTTTTTCATACACATACTGGACTGGAAATCCTAACGGCATTACTTTCCCAGGTGGCGATCCTTATGCAATCAGCAATAAGACAGCTTATTTAAGAATCCGCATAAACTCTTGGCCGACATGGGAACTGATCAGAAATGGAAAAGCGAATAACCCTGCAAATCCAATTGCTACAGAAGCTTCGGGTACGCCGATCTATAGCGCAAAGGAAGAGCTTTACCTGCCAACAAGTGGCACAAATGGAGAGGTTGCCTCATGGACTTCTGATAATGAAATGGTCATATGCGTTAATGGCTTGAGCGGGGAAGTAACCCGCCTGGAATACCCAGCGGACGACGCGCTGGTCAGGCTAACCGCTGCGGTCACGCAAGCTGGTGTAAACTACAATGTGCCGTTCAAAGTGAGCGTTCCTACAATGTCGTGGGAGGATTTTGCGGATACAACGTGGTATGACAACAATACCTCAGGATCGACATTTGAGATAAAAACCGCTGAAGAACTGGCTGGCTTCGCGATGCTTGTCAACGGAAGAGGTAAGAGTAGCGCGAATAGTTTTACCGGAAAGACAGTAAAACTGACTTCAAACATTGACCTATCCCCATACCCCTGGGTTTCGATTGGCTCGACCACATCTACTCAGTTTAACGGCATGTTCGAAGGTTCAGGCTGCCTGATCAAGGGGTTGAAATTTGTCAACACTGGCGCCAAGGGCTTATTTGGCTATATCGGCGCAAATGGAACTGTCATAAATACAGGTCTAACGGACACCTCTATCAAGAGGTCAGGATCCGGGAGGACCGACGAATTAAAGGGTTCCGGAGGAATCGCGGTTCTCAGTTACGGCAAAATATACAACTGTTTTGCTGCGGGCGAAATAGCCGCAGACAATGCAGGGGGCATTGTAGGGACGAACTATGGTGAGGTAGTCAACTGCTATTTTAACGGTTCTATTGTTGGCGCGCAGGTTGGCGGCGTTATTGGTACGAACGGTACCGGCACAAATAATGCGGTAGCAAACTCCATATCCTATTTCAAACCCGGTGGCGCGCAGTCCGCTGTGGGCGTTTTGGCGTCTGGCAACAAAGTTGACGCAGGTTACTTCACCGGTGCCGACGGCATATTAGCGTTTGAAGGCACCAACAACTTCAACGATAGCGCCAAACTTGTTAACGTACTAAACAGCTATTTCTTGGAGCTAAAGCAGAAAGGTTATGATCCCCTTGGCTGGTCCGTTACGCCTGGTATCAGTGGAGGCTATCCTATGTTTGACAGGACTGTGGATATTGATTACATCATTACCAACGCCGATCCACACAAGATCATTGTCAAAGAGGTCGCATCGATGAACTCCATTATCGACGCAAGGGTCAGCATAAACGGCATCGACGGCACCGACTTGGCTGTGGAGTACACGGACGAAAGAGGCGTTATCGAAACAAGGTCATATGGCGCAAATATAATCGAGGCAAGCGCGGAGGGATACCGGACGTCCGGGTCGATCTATGTGGTGGCGCCGATGCAGACGAGGTGCTTTTTCCTGGAAAAGGACAAGGGCGACGGGAAACCATATATCTCCATGGCGGTGGATCTCAATACTTATATGGATGTACGCTCAGGAAGTCTTGCGTATACCGAAAGGAAAGGCGATATGATCAACCTTAGGGTTTCCGGACAGTGGAACGGAAATACGCCTAAGGAATATATACTGTACCAGAGCGGCGGCGCCTTTGCCAGGAGCGAAGACGGAAAATTTAATATTGCGCCGGGACTGTGTTTTAAAGAAGGCAAAGAAATATGGTTGAAAATGGTTGCGCAAGAAACAGAATCTGAACCGGTTTTGCTCAACATCATCATACATCCTCCGGCGGATATTGACAAGGCAGTCGAATCAGTTCAGAAAGCGCCACTTTTCGAGGTTACGCCAATAAATAACGGCGTTTTAGACGGAAAAGCTGCCGAGGTTTTCCCGAAAAACGTTAAACTGCCGCAATCAAATATGGGCGTCCTGACAAATATGATACAGAGTTTGGACGGCACCATCACTTTTTATGGATATATTGGAGACTTCAAAGAGGGCCCCAAGTTTGGTTATTCCGTCGGCGGACTAAGCGACGCTTTTGAACTGTTGAGGAGCTCGAAAGACAAGCTCAAAAGCCTATATCGGAATGAGTATTATAAACTCAGAAACGAATTCACCAATTTCATTTATGAAAAAGTTGATCAGGGCGGCGACTTCGTCATAAAAATGTTGAGCGACGCAATGGACAAAGCCGGCGTCCCCGCCGGCGTCAGAAACGGCATAATAAACGGGTTCTCCCTTGACTATCGGGCGGAATATGAAAAGCTAAAGGCATCGTGGATAAGTATAATCAAGGGCAAATTGGCGGATGGCGCAGCCCTCACCAAGGAAGCGCTGATCCAGATCATGACTGACGCTGGAATACCGTCCGTTGTGCGCGATAGCATCATGAAAGGGCTCGTCACGGGGCTGGAAACGGAATACGAAGCTCTGAGGGATAGATGGGTCGACATGTTCAAAAACGCTGTGGATAGAGGGGCTTACCTCACCGAGAGCGCTCTAAATCAGTTGATGATAGACGCCGGTGTACCGGAAGTGCTGCGTGAAAGCATCATGAAGGGTCTTGTTGAGGGAATGGAAGCGGAATATGACAAGCTCAGGGATAAGTGGACAGCTGAAATCATAAGGATGGCAAATGAAGGCGCCGTCCTCACCGAGGGCGCGCTGAGGCGGATGATGACAGACGCCGGTGTGCCGCTCGTTGTGCAAAATGGCATTATGTCTGGGTTTGTTGACGTAATGCAAGCGGAATATAAGAAGCTGAAGGATGACTGGACTGCGAAAATCATAGAAAAAGTGAATCAAGGCGCTATCCTCACTGAGGACGCGCTGAGGCGGATGATGACAGAAGCTGGAGTACTACCTGTTGTGCAAAATAGTATCATGGATGGTCTTGTCGATGGGATACAAGCGGAATATATAAAGCTAAAAAAAGATTGGGAAAAAATAATAATAGATAAGGTAAATGAAGGCGCTATCCTCACCAAGGAGGCGCTGGAGCAGATGATGATAGACGCGAACGTGCCGCCTATGCTGCGGGAAATGCTAATGGAGGGGCTCATTAGTGGGCTGCAGCGGGAATATAACAACTTAAAAAACAAATGGCACGGTATTGTCGAAAACGGCGGTATTCTTACCGAAGACACGCTCAGGCGGATGCTGGCGGCTGCGGGCGTACAACCAATTGACATTGATAGGGTCTTAAGCGAGTTCGTCGCAAAAACACGTACGGCGTATGATACTCTAAAAGCTGAGTGGACGAGGGTGATATATGAAAAAGTGGATCAGGTGAATGTCTACGCCAGAGACTTCCTTGTTGATATGCTAAACGAAATCGGGGTTGCCCCTGAAATACAGGTCATAATACTGAGTAAATTTGACTCGCTATCGGGGGATGGCCGTGACAAGCTCATTGCGATTCTTGACGACCTGATTGAGCAAGTGGAAGGGCGCCTCATCGAGCCGCTGTTTGAACTCTTGGAAGACATTAAGCTGAATGAGGCCCTCAGGATTTTGCTAAACAAATTGAATGAAGCCGTCACAGGTTTCATCGACGACCTGTTTAAAGAACTGGATTTGAATCATATCAGTCCACTGTTTGATGAACTGAACAAAATGGGTTTTGAGATATCAATCAATGCATACATCGAAACCCTGAAAAACGAAACCATTGATATTATTGAAAAAATAATAACAAAGCTTGATCAGGAATGTATCATGGAACTGTTTAAAGTCTTGAAGGACAACGGATTCAATATTTCAATCACGGCTTACATCAACGTGCTGAGGGACGAAGTTATAAAACTGATCGACCAGATAATAACAAAAATGGACGGGGATTATATCACGAAGCTGTTTGAAATACTCAATGAAAATGGGTTTAATATTTCTATCAAGGCTTATATCGACGCGCTGAGGGACGAAGTTATTAAATTGATTGGGGAGATCATAACAAAAATGGACGGGGATTATATCAAGAAGTTTTTTGGATTCTTGAATGATAAGGGCTTTAATATCTCAGTCAAAGCGTACATCGACGCGCTGCATGATAAAATCATAGGCATTTTTGACGAACTAGTAGGTTCGCTTGATGATAAGCTTATCAAGCCACTGTTTGATGAATTAAAGAAAAATGGGTTTGACATTTCTGTAAGTGGTTACATCGACGCGCTGGAAAACTGGGTCGGCGACATCTTAGATGAAATCATGGATGAATTGAATGATTCACTGATCCTGCCGCTTTTTGATGCACTGGATGAATGGCTTGGCTTGAACGGCGTACTCCGCTTTTCTTTTACCGGGTTTGTCGATAAGATAAAGGGCGAGATCACAGGGTTCTTTGACGATATGTTTGATATTCTGGATAGTCGTTTCATAATGCCTTTGTTTGGGTTCCTTGATCAAACCCTTGACTGGGCGTTCGACGAGCTTATGAGCGCACTAAGAATACAGAATCTTTTGGAGGCTGAAAGGTCATGGAAGGAATTCAAATCTGATTTCCAAGCGGCTAAAATGTCCGTTGGGTACAAGGGCTGTCTTGACGTCATGAGGGAAAAATACGGTATAACGGAAAAGGACTTCACAATGGCAGCGGACGTCATTAAAGGCAACATTGGCGGAATAGGTTATTTTGAAGTTAAATTTGACATCTTCGGCAGACAATTGAGCAATGTTGGGGAAATAATAGTCAATAGTTACGCTGAAGGGCAAAAGAGTTTTCTATTTACAGTCGGCATCGTACCGATAACTATAGGTGTTGGCGGAGGCCTAGGACTTGGAGTCGCCGCAAAAGCAGAGCTTAGCATCGGGGGTGGAGGCGTTAAATTTGACGGGGAGACCATTATTGGCATTAACCCGTACATGTTCCTTTCGTTGGGAGTCGGCGTACGAGGGGTGTTATACGTGGGCGTGAGAGGCGACGCCAGCCTACCAATAAGAGTATACGCAAGCACTTCAAAGGGCGTAGAGTCTTACGGACGCATTGAGGCTTCCGCGAGCATTGAGATCGACGCGCTGTTCTGCATTAAGTTTACATGGACCTTCGGGCCATGGGGCAAAGACCTTTGGGGGAAACCGCGTATGCTCGCTTTGGCGGCATACGGCGCGCTTGATCCTGCCGCAGTCCAAGAAGAAGGTGAATTAGACTTTGAATATATATCAAGGGACTACCTGGAGAATACCACGCTTTGGGATGGCGACTGGGCTTCCGGCGTTCCGCTGCAAAGCTCCGTATTACCGGGGTCGATGCCTCAGTTTGCCAAAGCCGGGGATAAGACGATCATGCTGCTTAACGCGGACGACGGTGTCAGCAAGACCGGCGACCATGTCAAGTTGATGTACTCCGTGCTGGATAACGGCGTATGGAGCGCGCCAAAACCTGTTGTGGAAAGTTCTACTTCCGATTTCTACGCGAAAACAGTCAGCGTCGGCGACGACTTATACTTGATTTGGCAAAAGTCAGTAGTTAAGGCTGCCGACTTGTGGAACGGCGGTGCCGAACCCGAAGCTGGGGATGTGCTGGACGAAATGCTGTATGGATCAGAGATTTGCGTCGCGAAGTGGGATCAGTCTTCCCAGAGCTTTATTGATTATGAACGTATCACAGATAATGATGTGGTTGAGATGAACCCGCTGCTCGTTGAAAACGGAGATAGCGTCACGGCGCTTTGGACGGAAGTACGCGCCGGTGATCCAATCGGGCGAAGTGATGATGGTAATAGCTATGATGGATCGTTTGCAGTCATGAGTACTACACTGCGTGACGGTGAATGGAGCAAGCCTGAAACACTTTTCAGCACAAAGGATTATATTGCCGAATTGGCGGGCGGATATGTGGATGGCGAGCTAAAAGTGGCGTATGGTATATACGGCGATGAGGAAAAACCCGACATATGGCTCTTTGACGGCAATACGAGTATTCCGATATCAACCGCGAACGGCGGCTCGGACCTCAAGTTCCTGGATGGGTTCTTCTACTGGCAAGAACAGGGCGTGATTCAATTCTTTGACGCTAGATACAGCGAACCCGGCGCATCGCGGGCAATCACATCGATCGAGGCCCCGATTTCCGGCATGTTCAAGGTCTTAGATCAAGGAGGAAAGCAGGGCATTGTTTGGGCGGAACCAACCGTAGTATTCCCGGAAGTGGAAGCAGATACGGACGAGTCGCCGTACACCGACGGGTACGCAGTCAGAGCGTCCATTCTGGTTGATGGCGAATACAGTTCCCCGATAACGTTGTTTACCACCGACGACAATATTGCAAATTTCGACGCGACGCTGGCTGACGACGGCGTATGGAAACTTGCGATGAATACCTTCCGGGCGGATGAAATTAATGAATACATACCAGAATCCGACCCTGCGCATTCGCTCGTCTATACAGAGATTACCCCCAAAACCGACGTTGCGCTGACGTACGCGTACGCTTACCCAAGCGAGATGATAGATGGCGTGCAGCCGGTAAGCCTTGTGATTAGCAATTTAGGTGAAACAAACATAAAACAGCTTACTTTAAACTTGACCGGCAACGCGGCAAGCAATCTGCCTGTCAACCTGCGCCCAGGCGAGACCGTTACGTTAAGGCAAGACGTAAGCTTAAGCAAACTGCCTTCCACAGGGCAATTGACGGCGACCGTTACATGCGCAAATGACAGTGATCCGGGCAACAACACATACGATAAACTACGGTTGGGGCTAGTGGATGTGTTTGTCGAAGCGTCCCAGTACCGGTTTGACAATAAGACATACGTAACAGTTGAGTTATACAACTACTCAACGATTCCAGCGGACACAGAGCTGATTATCCGCGAGGGTGATGAAACAGGCGCGGTGCTGGACGAACAACGCGTAACTGTCGTTAACGGGGAAAACCACATTATGTTCTACAAATTCGGCGACGATGAAATGATGGCTAATATGATTTACATTGAAGCGGCGACATCGGAGCCTGACTATAACCAATTCAATAATAGCGCGATTGTGCCGATTTACATAAGCCACGCCGAGCCGCCGGAGGATCCAGATGAGGACATGGAAATCAACTGGATTTCAGCTACCGGCATTTCTATAAATGGCGCAAGGGATAGGTCCGTCAGTTTGGAAGACGAGTCCGATACAACATTGCATGCTACAGTCTATCCAAGCAACGCGTCGAATCAAGAATTTGCATGGTCGTCGTCAAATAAGTATGTGGCTTATGTGAGCGACGAGGGCAAGATCATACCAGCAAATCCAGGGGAAACCGTTATTCTGGCGTCGACACTTGACGGTGGGTACAGGGACAGCGTTACGTTGACTGTTTTTGGGCAGAGTTCCGACATACCAGTGGTCGATCCCTTTATCCCAGTTACAAATATTATTGGCGTATCGTCTTCAATGAAAGCAGGAACGCCGCTTACTCTTGCAGGCACGGTCAATCCGCCCGACGCGACAAATAAAGACATAATATGGAGCATTCAGAATGCTGGAACCACCGGGGCGACACTAATGGGCAACACGCTAAGCGCCACATCGGCGGGGACTGTCATCGTAAAGGCGACTATTGTCAACGGATCAACAGCCACGACGGATTACACTCAGCCGTTCAACATCACAGTGACCGCGTCTCCTATCACGGATTTTATTCCAGTAACAAATATTATTGTCGTATCGACTTCCATGACTGTTGGAACGCCGCTCACTCTATCAGGTACGGTCGATCCACCCGACGCGACAAACAAGGATATAACATGGAGCATACAAAACGCCGGAAGCACCGGGGCGACATTAACGGGCAACACGCTAAACGCCACCTCGGCGGGAACATTCACTGTAAAAGCGACAATTGTTAACGGATCAACAGCCACGACGGATTACACTCAGCCGTTCAACATCACAGTGACCGCGTCTCCTATCACGGATTTTATTCCAGTAACAAATATTATTGGCGTATCATCTTCAATGAAAGCAGGAACACCGCTTACTCTGGTAGGCGCGGTCTATCCTGCCAACGCAACAAACAAAGATATAAAATGGAGCATACAAAATGCCGGAACCACTGGGGCGACACTAACAGGTAACACGCTCAGCGCCACATCGGCGGGAACCGTCACTGTAAAAGCGACTATTGCTAAAGGTTCAACAGCCTCGACTGATTACACGCAGGATTTCAACATCACAGTGGCTGCTAACGGAAACAATGACGGAGGCAATGATAAAGGCGGTAACAGCGGCGCCATAACAGTAACTCCAACTCCAACCCCCACGCCTGAGCCTGAGCAACAAGAGTGGAATCCACGTATACCTGCTTCTGAATGGGCTGTACCGGAGATTCAGCGTGCGTATAAGCTCGGTCTCATTCCAGAATCACTGCTTTCCGACGACACGGATTTCACAGCGCCGATTACCCGCGTAGAGTTTGCAGGTGTAGCGGTCAAGGCGTTTGAAAATCTTGCGGAAACAAAAGCGCAAGCAGCCGAAACAAACCCGTTCACCGACACAAGTGATACGGACGCGCTGAAAGCTTTCAACGTGGGCATAATGGTAGGTTATTCAGCCGACAAATTTGAGCCGAGTATTCAACTCAACCGGGAGCAATGCGCTACTGCGCTCACTCGCGTGTTTAAGCGGACAATGATACCTGAATGGACATTTGAAACCGACCAAAGATACCCACTCAGCTTTACATGGCCGGCGCCATTCGCGGACGACGCCGTAATATCCAATTGGGCTAAAGAAAGCGTATACTTTATGGCGGCTAATAGCATAATCCTTGGCGTTGGAAACAACAGGTTCGCGCCACGGTCAACGACTACAGCCGAAATAGCCGTGGGATACGCGATTGCGACACGCGAGCAAGCTCTGGCAATCGCCGTTAGGATGGTTGACAAGTTTGGGCTGCCGGACGTCGAGGCAAACGATTACTGAGCGTAACGTCATTAGTTGAAAGTACGGCGGGGGCTTTTGCCCCCGCTGGTTGTAAATTCTCCTATGACCTGAACCGTGATAATTACGATACCCCCAAAGCGGCATCCTGGTTTCCCTACTTTATGCCAACTGTTGATGTTACTGCATTTTGTGATATACTACGTCATAAGAATAGGTCAGCGACGCGTAGCGTATCGCCTGGTTCATAGATATAGGAACTCTTCTCAACAGGAACAAACAATAATGATTGATTTTGAAAAACTTGATCTTTACAAAGATAACAACCGTCTAGAAGCAAAAAGGGCGACTGGTGGCCTTCCTCAAAGTATATGGGAGACTTATTCTGCTTTTGCCAATACTGATGGCGGCTTCATTTTACTTGGTGTTGAGGAAAACCCTGATAAGACATTGAATGTACTCAATATTGAAAACCCTGAAAAGCTTGTTTCCGACTTCTGGAATACAATTAATAATTCCAATAAGGTAAACGTCAATATCTTGAAAGACAAAAATATTCAAATTGTTGAATACAGCGGCAAGCGAATCGTTGCGATAGAGATTCCGAGAGCTGAGCGGATGGACAAACCTATATATTTGAATAATGATATATGGAGCGCGTATCGAAGAAACGGCGAGGGTGATTACCGTTGTTCCAAAGATAGCGTTAAGGCAATGCTGCGGGATAACGCGAACGAAACGCAGGATATGATTGTGTTGGAGACGATGCCTTTTTCAGTGTTTGATTACAATACTGTAAAAAGCTATCGCAATGTTATGGCAGCCAGCCGCCCGAATCATGTTTGGGAATACCTTGACGCTGATGATTTTTTGCTAAAGCTTGGCGCTATAGGACGTGGCGAAGACGAAAAATTACATCCGACTGCCGCAGGACTTCTGATGTTTGGATTTGAATATGAAATTGTAAGGGAATACACTCATTATTTCCTTGATTATCAGGAGAGTTTTGACGCAGATTTACGATGGACCGATAGAATAACTTCAACCTCCGGTGAATGGAGCGGGAACTTATTTGGTTTTTATTACAAGACATATAATAAGCTCATTCAAAATCCCAATATTAAAATTCCATTCAAAATTGAAAACGGCTACAGGGGGGATGATATCCCTGTTCATAAGGCGTTGCGCGAAGCTTTGGCAAATTGCCTTATTAACGCCGATTATTACGGTGAGGGTGGAGTGGTTATCAAGAATAATACCAATATGATAACGCTTGAAAACCCGGGAACACTTAGAATAAAAGTAGAGGAAGCTATATGCGGCGGTTTTTCCAACCCACGAAATTCGGTGCTTATGAAAATGTTTAATCTTCTGGATATAGGAGAACGCGCCGGAAGCGGAATCCCAAATATTTATTATGTTTGGGCGACGCAGAAATGGGAAAGCCCACAAATTAAGGAGCGATTAGACCGTATAGAGCGAATATGTTTGGCGCTCCCTATCAAATAATATCGATAACATTGGGCGGATCTACAGTCCGCCCTGTTTTGTATTTTGCCATATATAATGCCAGGGCGGACACAAACATGATGAATACACCCGTTTTCCCCGAAGTACCTTGACGCAAAAGGTCTGGAGCTATTGCTAAAATCCATCGCGCAGATATGTCGGCAAATTAACCCCCAAAAGCTGCATCCTGGTATCTTTGTATGACAGCCGCGAATTCGGAGCGGGTCGCGTTGCCTGGAGGATCGAACATGTTATTCGGTCTGCCTTCCATAATGCCCTGCATGACTATCTTGTCAACAGCAGTTTTTGCGTATTCGCTGATATTGTCGCCGTCGGCAAACTCGCGGATTCCGAGGACGTCGGGCGGTATTTTGCCTGTATATTCTTGATAGCGGTAGAGTATAGCCGCGAGCTGTTCCCTCGTTATATACTCGTCCGGGTCAAAACGGGTCTCGGTGAATCCAAGCACGATCCCATGTTCCGCAGCCCAGGTAATAGCGCTAGCGTACCATTTGTCTTCCACCACATCGCTGAACGGGTTTTCAAAACCGGCTATGTCGGGCGATTCTTCTATGCGGTACAGGACGGTAACGACCATTCCACGAGTCAGCGCCCCATTTGGATCGAAGTGTACATCCGATACGCCGTTCATTAGCTCGTTTTCCCACATGTAGTATACAGAGTCATAGAACCATTGCCCCTCGTTCACGTCAACAAAGGGGAACTTCGCTCCACCAGGCGTCCCTGTATCAACAACTTCTTCCTCTTCGTTCACATCCATACCATCGTTAGTATTATTTGTCACCGTATGTGTAGACGGCTCGCTTCCCGTAACTAATATATCACATCTTACCCTATAAAATTCATTTACAAATAACATGCACTCAGCTATCAAATAATCCCGACCTGGTTTTTTCCCGATAATGGTCACTTCTTTATCGTCAACAATAGATACTATGTCAAAAAAATTACTATACGCATCTCGTTCTTTGCCATCCGCATAGTTAATCCATCCCAACCATTCATCTGTAGAGTTACACCAATGTGCAATTATTGAGGATGTTATAGTTGCTTCTTCCCCAACAGCAATTGTTAATTCGTGAGGTTCAATATCAAAAGTTATTTCAAAATTCGCAACTAAATCATTTTCTTCATTTTCGTTTAATTTGTATCTTTCGGATGTTGAAACTGTCTGTCCATTTTCCGTCCAATTTATGAACTTTGATGGCGATTGATTCGGATCTATTAAAAGCTGCGGAATAGTTGCTTCCGCATTATGAACTATTTTCCCTGAAATAAACCTTGGATAAACGCTCACATACCCGGGACCGTTTGACGTAAGCGTAATTTCCGTTCCATTTATAACTGCCTTTATGGATGTGAAATAATTCAGACGGCAATCCAGTTCAGTCAGTTTAGTACAGGCCGACAAATCCAGATCCCTTTCAATTACATAGCAGCCATTAATGTTAAGTTTTTTTAAATTTGAAAAATAGCGTAATATTTCCATATTGCCCAGATACGGTTCGTGTATCGTCAATTCCTTTATGTTTTGAACATCAGACACATATAGTTTGCTTTTTATATAGTGCAATAAATATTTATTCGGATCAATTCTTTTCAGTTCGGTTAAAATCGCGTTTTTCATCACGCCATTCTCAATATGAACAACTTCGGACATCTCCGGTATAACGGTTACCACGGCTGATGCGTAGCACTCAGTGTTTTCATCCGATGTGGCAGTTATAGTAACAGTTCCTGCATTTTTTGCAGTTATTATACCGGAACTGTTAACTGTTGCTATCGTGGTGTCACTTGAAGCCCATAAAACAGTTTGGTTCGAGCCTTCTGGCAAAACAGAAACTCTGAGTACTAATGTTTGACCTGCTTCAACAATTAGCGTTTCAGGTGAAACCACAACGCCTGTAACATCTTGCAGTGGTACAAGAGCTTTATAAGCATTTAATCTTCTTCCGTTTGAAATAAACCCATTTAAGGAGTCAACCCTGTCCGCGCTGCTTAAGATTTTCAATTTTATCTGTCTGGCTGTATAATTCGGGTTTTCCGCCTTAATGAGCGCAGCCACTCCTGCAACCATAGGAGTAGCCATTGAGGTGCCGCTCTCAAATGTGTATTCACCGCCAGACCACGTACTCAGAATGCCAACGCCCGGAGCCGCGATATCAACGCTATTGACCCCATAATGTGAAAAGGAAGCAAGTTGGTCATTAGAATCTGTTGCGGCAACAGAAATAATATTATCGAGATCATAATCAGAAGGATAGAAATGGATCGTATCATTGTCTCTTTCATCATCAAACGGTGACACATTTCCAGCCGCCGTAATAAATAATCCGTCGTAGTTTTCTATTGCTTCTTGCAGCGGTAAATATACTTCTCTGCCTCCCCAACTCGTGTTAATAATGGGGATATTATTGTTCTGCGCGTAGTTAACGGCTTCAACCCCGCCGGAAATTGATAAATAATTGTCATCTTCACAAACGCCCAACCACGCAAGCTGTACATTCCAGTTGACGCCAGTCACACCTATATTATTATTTGTGGACGCGCCAACGATCCCTGCAACATGTGTACCGTGGCCGTTATTGTCGTATGGTATACCACCTTGTTTGGCAACAAAGTCGTAACCGTGTATGTCATTTTCGTAGAGGACGCCAGGGTTTGGGTTTACCCAAAGGTTGTCCTTCAAATCGGGGTGGGCGCCATCGATGCCCGTATCGATTATACCCACAACAACATCCGCACTACCTGTGGTAATCTCCCACGCAGCAGGTGCGCCAATTTTTTCGAGCGCCCATTGTTGTATGTATTGCGGATCGTTCGGAAGGACCTCAAACAGCTCCAGATAATAGTCCGGTGTGGCGTATTCCACACGCGGATTGCGGTTTAGCCGCTCTACCACTTTTAGAACGTTTTCTTCGCCGGGTTCATTAAGAGTCAGTACAAACATGTTGTTTTGCTTCGAGGTTGACGAAAACACGCTCGATGGTGCACGCGCGCTTATGGAAGGATTAATTAACCTTGATTCGCTAACATTTTCGCCCAAATCCTGTGACATATCAAAGCGGCCGCAGCTGCGGCGCCCACGGGAATTCTCTTGGAATCGGAGCCTTGCATCTGGGTCGCTTTGCTTTAGCTTAACAATTACCCGGTCAGGCGCAAATGAAGGCGTATCACTGTCTGAGCTGCTGCCCTGAGAGGTGTATCCGCCACCATTCGGATCTCCACTTCTATATCCTCCGCCGTCTGGGCTGCTAGCTCTACTGGAGAGGCTGGAGGATGAATAGTCTTTATCGTTGCTGTAGCTCCTATAGCCGTAATCGTCGCGAGAATCAAAGGAATTCAAAGAAGAATCTATTGCGGCAAACGATGAGTTCATCAACGGCACAAACGCCAAAGCCACAACCAGCGCCACCGTCAGCAGTTTAAAGATAAAACTATGGTTTCTTAATATTTTCATTTTGACACATCCTTTTATGAGAAAATTTCTTGAGATACTAACTCCAGTTATTGGTCAGGCATAATTCAACGGTTGTCATAAGCGAACAGTATATCAATACCCATTGGCAACAGACCCGTTGCTTAATCCCTCTTTCCGCCTAGATGATACCACGTTTCTGGGGAAACTGCAACGTAAGATTCAAGGTTTGAAGATTCTAGATGTTATATATTGATACATATTTTGCACTATTTATTAATTTAAATTGGCAGAGTAAGACACAACAGATTGCTTGTTACAATCGTCAAAAACGCGCTAATATGACTTTAGTAATGGAAAATAGTGACGAAAGTAATGGAAAAACATGACTTTCGGCATATTGTTATTTACGGCGAAAACAAATACTATTGATATACCAAAGCCACTGAGAAAGCATGGATCTTCTCCTATCCCTATTTGACGCTCCCCGCCGCCTTGCCGATGGGGAGCGTTCACTAAGAGAAGATGTTGATCTCTGTCTGGCTTAAATCTGAAGATCGAAGTGGAGGAAAATTGAAATGAGGTTCACGAAAAAAGCAGTAGCGGTAATTCTGGTTATGATTCTGATCATAGGTATCATTCCCATGAATGCGCTCGCGGCAAGCAGTGGGTCAACCATCGACTTGTCAGACGCATCCCCACCCGCCATCGGGACGGGCTGGACATACAGCGGCGGCGTGTACACTATCACCGGCGACGTTACTGTTATGGGTGCGAGTTCAAATGGTAGACTTGTCATAAGCGGAGGTACGGCGACGATTCCGCGAAGGGTCACTTTACAAAACGTGACTTTAAGTCATGCGTCAAATCCTCCTGTTCAACTACAAGCTGGTGCATACGCAGTATTAACGCTTGACGGCACGAACAGGATAACGGCAAGCGGAAGCAATTGGGGCGCCGGTATCTATAACACTGGCTCCTATCTTACGATCGAAGCCGGAGAGGGCGCCGCAGAACTGGTAGTGCAAGGCGGCGGAGGCGGAGGCGCTGGTATTGGCGGAAATTATCGCGGCGCAGGGATTCCGGGTGACAATGGCGGAACAGTTACCATAAACGGAGGTAATATCACCGTGATAGGCGGATCGTACGCAGCAGGTATCGGTGGAAGCGGAGGCGCCGATAAAACCGGTAGCGCACTTTCCCAAATCGGCGGAAATGGCGGATCTGTCACCGTTAACGGAGGACGGGTTAACGCAACAGGCGGCTCTGGTGCAGCTGGTATCGGCGGAGGCGGAGGCGGTTGGGGATATGATCTTGGAGATCATGGCAACAACGGCGGCAATGGCGGAACCGTAGTCATCAACGGAGGACTGGTCAACGCAACAGGCGGTACTGGCGCGGCTGGTATCGGCGGAGGCTGGGGCGGCAAAGGTATCGGAGAATTGGGATATAGCAGCTCCCTGAACGGTGGTAATGGTGGTGGTGGAGGCGTCGGCGCAAACGTCACTGTCAATAAAGGTGTAGTTTATGCTACAGGAGGCGCCGGAGCGGCAGGTATTGGCGGTGGTCGAGGCGGCGATGGCGGTAACGGCTCCAACAGTCCAAGTCGTACTAACGGCGGTAGCGGTGGCAACGGCGGAAATGGGGGTTCACTCGTTATATACGGAGGGAACATCACGGCAACAGGTGGCGGCGGCCTTATATATGGTCCTGGCATCGGAGGCGGCGCAGGCGGCAATGGCGGTTATGGCGGTGGCTCTGCTTCAAATGTGCGTGGCGGGAATGGCGGCGGCGGCGGCACTGGCGGAAACGGAGCAATCTTAACCTTAAATGGAGGCGCGGTTAGAGCGAGCAACAGTTGGGCAGCGGGAATAGGTGGCGGCAACGGTGGTATCGGCGGAGGCGGCGGAAGCGCGCACATGGATTATCCCCAACTACGCGGAAACAAAGCCGCAGGTGGTAATGGCGGCGCGGGAGGAACAACTGTCATTAACTCGGGCATATTTGAAGCTTATACCAATAACACATATTCAGCGGCATGTGGAGGGGGTGCCGGTGGTCTTGCCGGCGCAACCGGAAACGGAACTGCTTCAGACGGCAGTGTTGGTTCAGTCGGCTCGTTTAGCGTCAACACCAGTACCGGTCCAGCTACTATCTGGAGCAGCTATGATTATTCTGCACCCAATTCATTCACTGAAAATGGCACATCCTATGCCAATGGTTCATCATTCGTAAATTCAAACAATATAAAGAAACTCAAGGTTCAAAACGCATTGGGCGGCGGTACTATGTCTAACGAGTATATCACAGCATTTGTGGCAAACGACGGAAAATACACAATGGGTACTACCGGAGGGAACCCCAATACAACCACTGATAACAACAAAAAACTTTTGTTCAGCCACCCCAATCCATGGTTTCCCGGATTCCTTGTAAGGGTCGATGGGAAGGATTCGTACTTTTACGCTACGAGCAGTTCATTTAACATCGACGGCACACAATGCGTCTCAACAGGGATGATTGGAGATGTTGAGGTCAAACAAATACTGACATTTGAAAACAATCCAAATACAAACAGAGCGGACATCATGAATATTCGATACACGATGACAAATAAGGGAAATACTCCAAAACAAATTGGCGGCAGGATCATGCTTGATACCCAAGTAGGCGACAATAACGGCGCGCCCTTCGTTATTCCGGTTTCGGGCATAGGCGTTGTTACGACGGAGCTTGAACTCGCAGGCTCATCTGTTCCAGAGTATTGGCAGGCTTACGATAACCCGTCCACCCCAAGTACAATTGCGTCTGGGTTATTCTATAGAGTGGGGGAGGAAAGGCCGGATAAGGTTCAGTTTGTCTCCTGCCCTGATATCCAACGATCCGTCTGGAATTACACAGTAAACCAGGGACGCTACCTAACAACTGACAGCGCAGTAGCTGCGTACTTTAACCCGCGGACAGTAGCCGCAAACCAATCAAGAACTGTTGCTACCTACTATGGGATCAGTGATTATTCGACGAACGACTTAGACCCGCCCCTGTCGGTACGCATCAATTCCCCGGTAATCATGTTTTCCACAGAAAACGGCGTTTATGCCGACAACCCATTTTCAGTAACCGCTTTCGTCAAAAACATTGTTGCCCAATCCTACAACAATGTAACAGCGCGGATATCGCTGCCCCCGGAATTATATCTTGCGTACGGCACAACCTCATTAGCAACGTCAAGCATCTCAAGCTCCAACGAATGGCAAGCGCGGTGGACATTAATGGCGCGTCCGCAGACAAGCGCAAAAAGTGTTACGTTCACAATAACCATTTCGGCGGATGGTATGCAGGACAAGACGATCCCGGTTTCGCTTCAATTGCAACCGTTGTCGGAAATATATAGGACTGTCACCTTTGATTTGAATTACCCCCACCTCCCTAACGTTACCCCGCCGTCAGCACAAAATATACTAATTGGCGCGAAGGCAACTAAACCCAAAGAGGTTCCCAAGCGAACCGGTTATCAATTTGCTGGGTGGTACGCAAATCAGCAGTGTTATGGATATGAATGGTTCGATGTTTTCAATCTTTCACCTAGTATAGAAAACAACGTGACAATTTACGCAAATTGGCGGAGGGATTATATAACCGAGGATGATTTGTTTTGCTTTACAAACCATGATGAGTATTTTACTACCAATAAATACCGGATTGCGGATCAATATTATGACATCCTCACTGATGGACTGAATTGTGTACAAAGAGGCGTCGTTAAATTCTTCCGAAACAGAAAGTGGCGGGGATCCTGTGCGGGAATGGCTATTTGCGAAGCGTTATTTGCGGGTCGATACTTAACGCCAGGTTTCTTTTACCCTGGTGCCACAAACACAAAAGATATAAAAAGCTATCCAGTAAACAGTTTGGGAATAGAATCACTTGTAAATTTCTATCAATTATCACAGGCTTTACCTAGTTTTAGGAAGGCATATTTTAAATCCTCAAACGTATTCAATAGTCACAAGGCGCTGTCAAGGATGGTGGAGCTTGCCAAAGAGGCTGAAAGTACAGGGGACTTTGTCCTGATAGTTTTCGGTACACGCCCCAGCGGATTTGATATTGGCGCCCACGCGGTAATGGGATGGAAGGTTACTGAGTATGGCGACTACTACAAGGTGCATCTTTTTGATCCAAACGCATCAACACTAGAGGAGGCATATTTTTTAGTAAAGAGTGATTATAGCAACGCAACGTATTACCGTAGCGGTAGTTCATGGAATGGTATAAACGTAAAGGATTATACGCTAAGAATCTTGACTTCGGTAAATCGTTCAGTGTACTACACCAAGAATTTAGAATCGGAATTAAAAAACAGGGGAAGCGCGCCAATTCAACCATATAGTTCCGCGCTTAGCGCTTTCGCAGTGTCCAACGATCCTGATGATGAGACTGATGATGAGACTGTTTTCGATATGATTACCACGAATTACACACAGTTCGAAATATTTGGCGACGATGGAAAGCAGTCGTGTATTGATGACGATATATATGAAGGTTCACTGCCGTTAATTTATACCGATACTGATGAAGATGGAACGTTTAGTAATTATTATTTCGACGAAAACAAACAATATATAGTCACGCCTTCCCACGCAATATATGATAATTACACTACTGCTGTTACTTTTGGAGATGTCTGTTTTGCTCAAGTAACATCACAAAGTAACAATCAATTGAAATTCAACAGCACAGGGGAAGTCGAGGTTATGGCTAAAGTAGACAGTCCCGATAGTATCTCTGGAATTAGCATTCAAAGTACAATAAACGACGTAAACTTCCCATGGGAAACCACAGGGGTCACAGCCAACGCCGCAGACCTGAAACTGACGCTTTCGCCGGATTCCATCACGATTTCATCTTCACAGCCACTTGGGACAATGACTGTTGAGGCGATGCGCGATGATAATGTTTTTGATTTACTTGTCCTTACAAACAGCAAATCAATAAGTATCGAAAGCATAAAAGAGGGCAACATTGACTACATCGTGGCTTATGACGAAGCTGGCAATGAACTCAGCCGCAGCGAACTGACATATTCGGTTAGCTTCTATACGTATGGTGGCTCGATTATTGACTCACTACATAACATTAAGTATGGCGCCGCCATTTCAGCGCCAGCCGTGCCAAGTTTCGAAGGCCTCGTATTTGACGGGTGGTATAAAGACCCAGCGTGTACCGAAGGGCAGGAATGGAATTTTGCCTCAGACCGGATCACAAACGATACTGTGTTACACGCAAAATGGAATTTGGCTCCGGACTATCTTCACAAAATTACATTCAAATCTGAAGGCTTCGACGATATTATCATCCTTGTAAGACACGGCGAAAGCTTAGCCGAAATACCGCCGGTACCCAAAAAACCGGGTATGAACGGTCAATGGGACATATCTGACTTTACGAATATAACATACGATAGAATAGTAAACGCGGTATATGTGGAACCAGAAGTTAGTGAACCAACCATCGACTTATCAAATGCTTCCCCACCTAGCAGCGGAATTGGCTGGTCGTACAACGGCGGCACGTACACAATCACAGGCGACGTTACTGTCATGATGACGGGGACAAATCAAGTCATGAACAGACGCATCGTCATAAGCGGTGGTACAGCTGCGAGTCCACGGATTGTCACTCTGCAGGACATAAATATGAGTTACGCAGAATCCTCACCCATTACACTGAATGCTGGGGCATACGCAGTATTGATGCTTGATGGAACGAACACTGTGACCGCAACCAGCGAAAACTATGCGGGGATACAGACCACCGCAGCAACCTTGAGCTTTGATGGCTCGGGAAGTCTGAACGTCACTGCCAATAGAGGAGCGGCGATCGGCGGCAGTGCCGGGTCACATGGAGTAGCTGGAGTTGATGGTGAAAATGGACAAAGGGGAGAAAATGGAAGTCCTGGAGATGACGGCAGCAATGGCAATAATGGCGGAACTGTCGTTGTAAGAGACGGTACAATCTTGGCTACAAGCAGAGACGGCGCGGGTATTGGCGGAGGAGCTGGTGGTAACGGCGGCGCTGGTGGAAGGGGCGGTGACGGCAACGGCAGTATATTTAACAACATCTACGGTGGCAATGGTGGGAGAGGTGGCAACGGCGGTAATGGCGGTGTCGGAGGTAACTTTACAATATTATCCGGAACGCTGACCGCCAACAGTACTCATGGCGCAGCCATTGGTGGTGGCGCTGGAGGCAATGGCGGAATTGGTGGAAGGGGCGGCGACAGCAACTCCCGTTTACTTTACCGCGACTACGGCGGCCATGGTGGCAACGGTGGCAACGGCGGTAATAGCGGCAGCGGTGGTAGCATTGCAGTCATTTCCGGAACGCTGACCGCCAGTAGCTCTTCTGGCGCGGCTATTGGCGGCGGTACTAGTGGTAATGGCGGAACTGGCGGCAGCGGTGGTATAGCATCCCAAGGAATTAGGGATGGTGCCCCTGGCGCTGCTGGCAGCAACGGCATCCAAGGCGCCGTTGGCAGTTTCAACATTAATTTGCTTGCTGGCTTTGCATACACGTACTGGTTCGGGGATTCTATCAGCGACTTGAATGGCAACGGCACTACCTACCCGGGCGGCGCTCCTTATGAAAATAGTAACTCAGTGCGAAACTTAAAGATCCAGGTGAATAGTATACCAGAGCCGCCTTTCATACCAGTGACGGTTATTTCAGGCTTACCTACTTCGACAACCGTTGGAACACCGCTTATCTTAACCGGTATAGTCGAACCATCCGACGCAACAAACAAAGATATTATATGGAGTATACAAAACGCCGGAACAACTGGCGCGACAATAACTGACGATACACTATTCGCCACATCTGAGGGAATCGTCACCGTAACGGCAACAATTGCAAACGGTTTGTCAGACGAAACTGATTACACACAGGATTTTGAAATCACAGTGAATCCTGTGCCACCCACGCCGACTTATACCGTTACAGTCATTAGCGATGGCGACGGCGCGACGGGCAGCGGCGACTACGAGTCGGGCGCGACGGTCAATATTAGCGCAGGAACACCGCCGACAGGCATGCAGTTTGAAAACTGGACGACGGAAAGCCCCGGCGTGACTTTTGAGAACGCCAACAATGCCGATACCAGCTTCATAATGCCGAACTACAATGATGAAACCATGATAGTACAAGTATACGCAAATTGGGTCGTAGCGGTGCCGAAAGGGTATAAGATTTACTATTCGAACTTCCAACCCGCTCCAGCCAATATAACACTGCCCATAGGTAGTGAAGCGCAATTCTACGCAACTCTGGACGGGGCATTGATCATGAGTGGCATCAAATGGGTTATTGCGAATTCGCAGCTGGCCACGGTCAATGCTTATGGGCTAGTCAGCGTCAATAAAAACAAGTATGCAGGGCAATTGACATTGTTACTCTATAGCTCCGAGAATAAGCTATTAGACAGCATCACATTGAGGATAGTTTAACAGTTATTATAGACGGAGAAAAGTCTTCGGGGGCTGTCGCGCTATGCAATGCGCGACAGCCTCAATATATTTGCTGTAGTACCAGCATCGCGTCCCCACTGCGTACGTGTTTTACAATTTCACATTGGTAATTGCTGCGTCCTTCAATCATCGAATATATGTACAATTCTATTCGAGTGGCGAGTATATATCAAGTGTTTTTCAACATTCTGCAAGGAGTAAACGGTACTGTAAATAGTACACAAGGAAGTGTGCGACAAGACGCGCCGCCGTTGGTTGCGTTTTTGTATTGTGCCATTTTGGCACAATTGCTCTTTAAAGTGTTAAAGCCTTCCGCTTTTATTCACCCGCTCTTTTTATCTGTCTCCGGATAAGACCGAACTCCTATGACCTTAGCCGTGACATAAAAATCTAATAACTTGTCCATAATTATCCCCCAAAACCCACAATGAGGAGCGGTTATGCAACCGCCCCTCGCATTACAAGTCGCGCTTACGGTGGCGAAGCACCAGAATTATCTCCGTAGCACTTGCTACAATTTTATTATACCCCAACTCAGCGAAAAGTCAAAAAAAGTTATCAGGCAAAAAAAGTTATCGGGTATGGCATTTTTCTATTTATAAAATCTTTACGAATTCTTTATACCCGTGGTTGCTGTTCAATGGGCATTTGGGAATGGGCGTAAAGGGGACTGGGTTGCTTCGCAGCGGCTCGCAATGACGGGGGGGACCATGTGAACTATAGCCTGAACCTACTAGATGCAACACCTTCACAGCATCACTTTATTTTGCATTTTGCATGACGTACAAAATGCTAAATCCTGCCAAGCCTTTTAGCAGCGATTTTGTATACTTCATCATCTTCACGTTTTCCAACGGTTACGATTTCGATAATTTCAATTCCAATTTCGGACTGCCTGAATACTACTCTTAAACCTAACCTTTTGTGTTTCAGTTTGCGACAATCCCAAAGATTACCAGACAAGGGTTGTCCCGTATTCATACCGCTTTTTTCGATTTTAGTTAATGATTTTAGAATCTGTATTTTTTGGTTGCCATCTAAATCGTTAAAATCTAATTGTGAATACACAGTAAAAACAGGCTTATACATTATTCCCATTCATCCTCAACTTCGCCCAGATTGTCACGCCAGTTTGTACCAGCAACTTCTTCAATGGATAGATAACTGGTATCTGAAATTTCAAATGGAATTTTCCTCTTTTTAACAATTTGTTTAAAATACACGTTTATTGCTGTTGTGAAATCCAATCCTAAACTATCAAGCATTTTTGCTGTTTCATTTTTAAGTCCAGAATCAAGATTAATATTAAGTCTAACTTTTTGCTCCATGTCTGTCACTCTTTTCATATTTTATACACCGATTATACACCAATTGTACACCTACGTCAATATCAATTCTTGCAGCGAGGAAAGGCTGTAACATACAGGGCAGACACACACAGGGGCAGACACGCAGGTCTGCCCATTCTTGTGTGCAGAAATCATTGGGAGCACAACATATTGTACCCAAAAATTTGTGCCTGCCCGTCTGATAAAAAACCCCTCGATTTATGAAAATTTATGAAAAATATTTGATTTTTTTCGTAATTCTTATTGACACCCGCCTGGGACGCGATTATAATCAAAGACATTGAAGTGGGGGATAGTGGGGTAAAGTGTTTAATTGTCCCACGATCTGGATAGGCGGGGAAGCAAATGTATGGAAAATTCCAACATTCGATAGATGCCAAAGGGCGTCTGTTCATCCCTGCCCGTTTACGCGAAAAGCTAGGGAACACATTTTACGTTACTATATCATTTGAAGAATGTCTCACGATATACACAGCCGAACGCTGGCGTAAGGCGGAAGAAAAACTTGAGACTATGCCACAGTCAGCGCAAATGGAGTTGCGCCAACTTTTCTCAAACGCGTCCGAAGTCGAACTTGACGGCCAGGGACGCGTACCGCTGACCAAAGACCTTCGCGACTTCGCCGGGCTTAAGAAAAACGTCACCATTATCGGAACAGGACTGTATGTACAAATCTGGGATTCTGAGATTTACAAGAGCATTGAAGACAGAGAACGGGATCGCGACAATCTCAGAAACGTAATTGAAAAGTACGAGTTCTGATGGAACACACGCCAGTGTTGCTGAGCGAATGCATCGATGGCTTGAAGATCGTTCCCGGCGGAATATATGTCGATGGGACGCTTGGGCGCGGGGGACATGCCCTCGAAATAGCGAAGAGACTCCATAGCGGGAAACTCGTCGCGATCGACCGTGACGCTGACTCGATCAACGAAGCGGGCGCAAGGCTTCTGGAGTATAAAGATCAAATTACGCTGGTACATGGGAACTTCGCCGATATACCGGAGATACTGGATAAAAACGGCATCAAGCTAGTAGACGGGATGGTTTTCGACCTTGGGGCATCGTCGCCCCAGCTAGACGACAGCAGTCGTGGGTTTTCATATATGCATGACGCGCCGCTGGATATGCGGATGGATAGAAGGGAAAACCTGACAGCGCGAGACGCGATTAATACTTGGACGGAGGAGAAACTCCGCAAAGTGTTTTATGAATTTGGCGAGGAAAGATACGCCGGCCCGATAGCAAGGGCCATCACGCGCAAACGCTCCACCGCACCAATCGATACGACATTTCAGCTCAACAACGTCATCCTCTCAGCGATCCCGGCAGCCGCGAGAAGGGAAGCGCAACACCCTTCAAAACGCTGCTATCAGGCGCTAAGAATCGCAATAAACGACGAACTCGGCAACATTTCACAAATGCTTAAAACAGTGCCGGACAGACTTAAAACAGGTGGGCGGATATGCGTGATCAGTTTCCATTCGCTTGAGGACAGGATTATTAAAAACTCGCTAGCCTCCCGCGAAAAAGGGTGCGTTTGCCCAAAAGATTTCCCAATATGCGTCTGCGGCTTCGTCCCAACGCTAAAGTTGATAACAAAAAAGCCCATCGTTCCAAAGAAAACAGAGACGGAACTCAACCCCAGGGCTAGGAGCGCAAAGCTACGGATAGCGCAACGAGTCTAATGAGAATAACCTGTTAGAAAGTAGGCGCGCATTATGGCGGCAGAAGCGGCAAGAGCATTGGATTACAGAAGCAAATATATTTTAGGCTCGGCAGTTCCAGCCTTGGAGTACCCTGATACGTCTGATGACGACGTGGTGGAAATACCGATACCGCGTGAACGTACGATTCAGAGGCAAAGGGAAAGAGCTGCAACAGCCGCAAAAAACGTGCCGGGCATATCGCTTTTTGCGATATTTGGTTCCCTGTTTGCCGCCGTTCTTATGGTTTTCGTGGTATTGGCGCAAATCAACTACAACGAGGCGGCAGCCGAAACAGTCAGGCTCAACACCCGGCTTCAAGAGCTGACGGAACAGCAGAGGCGGCTTGAAATCACATATGAAAACGTCATAGATATGAAAGAAATCGAAATATACGCGCAAGACGTATTGGGTATGTCAAAGCCGGAAACCGACCAGATAGCTATCGTTAAAAGCACGCCAATCGACAAAGTAGAAGTCATTGGTGAAAGCAACAGCGGCTTTTTCGACGGGTTTGGCCCGTTCATATCGTCGCTCTTTGAATATTTCAAATAAAACAAAACTTTATCCGCAATTACTGGTTACCCAAGGAGCATCAACGGTTTGAGAGGCAAAAATTATGAAATCCAACTCAAATAAGAAAAAAACCGCTCAAAAACCAAGTAGGGCAATGCTCGTCCGGACTGTGTTTTTGCTCGCGATATGTGGCGTCGCCGCGTTTATAATCCTTGCCTCAAGATTATATGAAATCCAAATCAGCAGCAATGGTAAATACGAAGCGCAAGCGCTGGAAGCACAATTGAGGCAGGAAACAGTCACGGCGTCTCGAGGAACGATTTATGACGCGAACGGCAAAATACTCGCGATGAGCGCCGCAGTTGAAAACGTTTTTATCAGCCCGTTTGAAATAAACCGCGACAGCCGGGACGTCAATCTCATTGCCGACGGTTTATCAACTATCCTCGATGTCCCATACGCGTCGATATTGGAAAAAGCCGCGAAGATTGAATCGCAATACCAGATAATAAAGATGAAAGTAGAAAGCGATGAAGCCGGTCAGGTCCGCGAGTTTATTAAAGAACACGGACTGAGCGGCATCTACCTTGAACCAAACTCAAAGAGATACTACCCCAACAATAACCTCGCTAGTCAAATACTGGGATTTGTGGGAACTGAAAATAGAGGGCTCGACGGATTAGAACAGCGCTATAACGACTATTTGACGGGGGTGGACGGCAGGGCGGTTAGCTTGCGCAACGCCAAGGGAACAGACCTTCTGTTTACAGAATTCAACGACTACTACGAAGCGCGGGACGGTTTCGACATCACGCTGACTATAGACTCTTCGATCCAATACTTCGTCGAGAAACACCTTGAGAAGGCGATTGTGGACTATGACGTGCTAAACGGCGCGATATGCATAGCTATGAACCCAAAAACAGGCGCGATTTTGGCAATGGCAAATTACCCAAACTTCGACCCAAACGATTATCAGAAACTCAGCGAAGCCTCGGCAGAAAAACTTAGCGTTATTGAAGATGAAGAGAAATACACGGAAGCGCTACACAAAGCGCAATATCAGCAATGGCGCAACAGATCTCTTGCGGATACGTATGAACCGGGGTCAGTTTTCAAGATAATCACGCTTTCGATGGCATTGGAAGAAGGCATTGCCACGTCTAACAGCTCCTTCGTCTGCACTGGCTCGAAGGATATACTCGGACGCGAAGAAGATCAGCCGGTTAGATGCTGGAGAAGATGGGGGCATGGCCCGCAAACATTGGTCGAAGCTATGCAAAATTCGTGCAACATCGCGTGCGTGGAAATGGGCCTCAAACTCGGCGCTCAGACGTTTTACAAATATATAGACGCGTTTGGCTTACGTGAAAAAACAGGGCTTGACAACAGCGCGGAAGGGTGGAGCCAATGGTGGGCCGATAGCGTATTCTTCGCCAAGTATAATAAATCGCAGCTAGCCTCGGCGTCATTTGGGCAAACCTTCACAGTAACGCCGATACAAATGATTACAGCTGCTGCAGCGGCAATAAACGGCGGATATCTCATGAAGCCATACTATGTAAAGCAAGTCGCCGACAGCAACGGAAATATAATCGAGGCGACAGAACCGACGGTACGTCGCCAGGTCATAAGCTCGGAAACGTCCGCTACCGTGCGCGGCATACTGGAGAGCGTTGTAAAAAATGGAACGGCGACGAACGCGCAAATAAGAGGCTACAGCGTTGGCGGAAAAACGGGAACGTCCGAGAATGTCGTTCAAATAGCGCTCAGTGGAGACAACGCGCCAAAAGACTACATAGTCTCATTTTTGGGGTTTGCGCCAGCCGACAATCCGGAAATAGTGATACTGCTCCTGCTCGACACGCCCAGCCGCAGTACCGGAATATATATCAGCGGCGGTTCGATGGCCGCGCCGGTGGTAGGGAATATGCTGGCGGATATCCTGCCACTGTGCCTGAACATTATGCCAAAATACACAGAAGATGATATTAAAGATATCAATGTCAATATGCCAAGGATTACGAACATTAGCGTCGAGGAAGCAAAAGACCTTCTTTGGAATATGGGGCTTGCGTATACGGTCGTTGGCGAAGGGGATAGCGTAACAGGACAGCTTCCGGCGCCGAACGCATGTATAGCGTCTGGATTGGCAGCTATATTATATGCCGACGAAGAAGTCCCCAGGGAAACGGTGACTGTCCCGCTTATAACAGGCTTGAAATACGTGTCCGCTAAGCAAGCGCTGGAAAACAAGGGGTTGTTCATACGGACTACCGGCGCCCCTAAATCCGATAGCAAAGTGGTGGTTTCAGTACAGTCGATACCTCCCGGACAAGAGGTCGCGTACGGCTCTGTAATAGAAGTCACGCTTATCGACAACGACTCAATCGAACTGCGAGGTTAGTAAACAATATGATACTAGGGGATTTACTTAAGAAAACCGATATTCTATCTATCGCGGCGGATATGAACATTGAGATCCATGGAGTCAGTTTTGACAGCAGAACGATAATGGCGGGCGAACTCTTTGTGGCCATTACTGGGTTTCAAGACGATGGACACAGATATATTGGCGAAGCCGCAGCGAAAGGCGCGGTGTGCGTAATATGCGAAATAGAGCCTGACGACGCTTCGATGCATGTACCGTATGTTGTGGTAAAAGACTCACGCAAGTCTCTCGCCGACGTATCAGCAGCATGGTTCGGTTATCCGGCTGATATGATAAAGCTTATTGGGGTTACAGGAACAAACGGCAAGACCACAGTGACAGCCCTAATAAAACAAGTAATTGAGAAATGTACCGGTGCCAAGACTGGACTCATTGGTACAAACGGAAACAAAATCGGGGGAAGAACCCTTAGCGCCAAACGCACGACGCCTGAATCCTACGAGATACACAAGCTATTGCGGATGATGGTCGACGAGGGATGCAAGTACGCTGTAATTGAAGTTTCATCGCACGCGTTGCGGCTTCACAGGGTACATGGGATAGAATTTGAAGTCGGGGTGTTTACGAATCTATCACCCGAACACCTTGATTTCCATGATACGATGGAGGACTACGCCCAGGTCAAGTCACATTTGTTTTCGCAATCCCGCCACACGGCGATAAACATCGACGACAAGTACGCGCATACGATTGCCGCCGCGGCCCGAGGTTCTGTCATGACATATTCGATCATTGACAATTCCGCCAATCTTGTTGGTAAATGCATAAAACTTGGCATGGATAAGGTAGCGTTTTGCGCGTTGACAATAGGAAAGCTAATCAGGACGGAACTCCGCATCCCTGGCGTATTTTCAGTATATAACGCCCTTGCGGCGCTGTCGGCGGCTATGCTCCTTGGGATCGACATAGAAAGCGCCGCCTCTGTTTTACAGACTTGTGAAGGAGTAAAGGGCAGGGCGGAGGTCGTGCCGACAGGCAAGGATTTCACAGTTCTGATCGATTACGCGCATACGCCCGATGCTCTTGAGAACATAATACAAACATCGCGAGGTTTCGCGCGCGGTCGGGTAATAACACTATTTGGCTGCGGCGGAGACCGGGACAGGAAAAAACGCCCGCTTATGGGCGCGGTAGCGGCGAGGCTTTCCGATATCGCCATAGTTACGTCTGACAATCCAAGGACAGAAGACCCCAGCGAGATTATTAAGGACATACTGTCAGGTCTGGAGAATGTAAAAACACTGTGTAAAGTCATAGAAAACCGCAGGGACGCGATCTGCTGGGCGCTCGACAACGCGCAGCCCGGAGATGTGCTCATACTAGCGGGGAAGGGCCATGAAACATATCAGATCGCGAGTGACGGTAAAAGACGTTTCGACGAACGCGAAGTGGTAAAGGAATATTTTGTGGGATTGGCGGATATAAAAAAATGACCGTAAGAGATACGCGCGATGATTTCCAGGATGTAGGCGATATTCAAGCTGAACCAATCGTTGAAGGTCTCCCAAACTGGGAAAACAGAGAACTATCGTCAGAATACATCGAAGCGGACCAGAAAAAACTGGGCGTCGACAAACCGTTTCTGGTACTCACGCTGGTTATTCTGCTCATCGGTGTTGTTATGGTTTTGTCCGCAAGCTTCGCGCGCGCTTACTATACCTCAGGTGAACCCATGAGGCTTTTCATGCGCCAGCTTCTATTCGCTGTCAGTGGTATTGCCTTAATGTTGCTGGTATCACGTATCAGCGTCAGGACAATGAGCCGCTGGTCCACGCACTTGTTAATAATATCGATAGTAATGCTTATTCTTGTGTTGGCGGTCGGAATCAGGGTAAACGGCGCTAAGCGGTGGATAGGCATTGGAGGCGCGAATGGCTCATTTACGTTCCAACCCTCAGAAATCGCCAAAGTCGCGGTAATTCTCTCATTTGCGCAGATAATGTGCAGATTCGGCAGGGCGAAGATGAGGACGTTTAAATTCGGTGTTTTACCATTTGCCGCTATTACAGGAGTCATTATTGTCTTGCTGGGGCTTGAGACACACCTTTCCGCAGTGATTATCGTCGTGACGCTTGCGGTAATAATGATGTTTGCCGGCGGAACAAAACTGAGGTGGTTTTTACTGGCCGGGGCAGTCGCTTTAGCGATACTTGGACTACTGGTACTCATGAGCTTGCGAACGTCGTCCCCGCAAGAGGGCGTACAATCCCCGACCGAACAACTATCAAAAATCAAATGGGGAGATAGGTTCGGCTATGCCGGACGGAGGATTGACGCGTGGCTCAACCCAGATGCCGACCCTCTAAACGACGGGTTTCAAATCCGCCAATCGCTTTTAGCTGTCGGTTCCGGCGGACTCATGGGTCAAGGACTTGGCCAAAGTAGGCAGAAATACCTCTATCTCCCTGAAGAACACAATGACTATATATTTGCGATCGTATGCGAGGAAATGGGTTTTATCGGAGCAATGCTAATACTAATGTTGTTCGCTTTACTGATTGTTCGGGGATTTTGGCTTGCGCTTCACGCTAAAGACAAATACAGTTCCCTTATAACGACGGGGATCACAAGTTTGCTTGCCATACAGGTATTCCTAAACGTCGCAGTCGTAACCAACATTCTCCCTGCTACCGGCATATCGCTCCCGTTTTTCAGTTATGGCGGAACAGCTTTATGGATACAGCTCGTACAGATGGGCATCATCCTGGCTGTCTCCCGCGAGATACCGTTAACTAAAGCGGAAACGAGGGATATAGAATGAATTTTCTGCTTGTCTGCGGCGGAACAGCTGGGCATATCAATCCCGCGCTGGCAATTGCGATCCAACTACGCCGGACAGTGCGGAACTCAAAAATCCTATTTGTCGGCGCCGGCAAGGACTTGGAAAAAAAGCTCATCCCGCTCGCCGGGTTCCATTTAGTAAATATTAAAATGAGCGGTCTAAAACGAGGCCTATCGCTGAGTGAACTCGCGTACAACCTGAAAACAGCAAGAAATCTAACGACTGCGGGGATAAAGGCTGAGAAACTCTTAAGGAGGTTTAAACCGGACGCTGTTATTGGGACAGGAGGGTACATATGTTATCCGATTTTGAAAAAAGCGTCACAGATGGGTATTCCAACTGTGATACACGGATCCGACGCCATCCCCGGATTGACGGCGAAACTGCTCAGCGCGACAGTGGACAAAGTACTCGTCTCTTTCCCGGGACTTGAAAAGTTGTATAGGAAACCGGAACGAGTTATTTTCACGGGGACCCCGGTACGCGTGGGATTCAGGGCGCAAAGTGAGGGCGACAAAACAAAAAGGATTGGAAGCAAACCGCTGGTATTGTCTTTTTGGGGCTCGCAGGGCGCGGAAAAGATGAACGCTACGATAAGCGAGTTTATTAAGCTCAACATCGATAGAGGGAGTTTCGATCATATACACGCGGCTGGCAGCAATGAAGCGATTAAAGAAATGAAAAACCGGCTCGCTCGGCTTGGGGCGCCAGGTGATTTACCGGAAGGGATAGAAATGAAGGAATACATCGATGATATGCCTTCTGTAATGGCAGCGGCGGATTTGGTGGTATGCCGCGCAGGCGCGTCGACATTGGCGGAACTAGCCGCGATGGGCAAACCGGCTGTACTCGTACCGTCGCCGTATGTGACAAATAATCATCAGGAAGAAAACGCTAAACAACTTTTAAAGGTAGGCGGAGCTGAGGTAATACTTGAGAAAAACTGCACGGGAGAAACTTTATTCGACGTCGTATCGTCCCTTCTTTCGAACAGGGACGCGCTGGAGAGGATGTCGCAAGCGCAAAAGGCCCTCGCCGCGCCGGACGCTGTTGAAAGGATAATAGAAGTGGTAATGTCACTTACAATTAAAAATTAACAATTAGCAATTCCGGATTTTATTTTTGTCGAAAGGGGGCGCTGTAATGAGTGAACGAAAAAAAAGACGTATCAGCAGAAGCACTGTTCTATACTTGCCGGCAAGCGTCCTCGCAATAGGTTTTCTGACCGTGTTCGGCTTAAGCGTTTTTACAAGAATAATGGAAATCAACGTGACCGGCATATCGATGTACTCGCGGGAAGAAATCATCGAATCGTCAGGAATATCTCCAAGCGACAATTTATTGTTTTTTGACATGGACGCAGCTTTGGAAAAAATCCAAGCAGAAATGCCATTCGTCCGCGACGTAAAAATTAAACGCGAGCCGCCTTCCGCTATACTTATTGAAGTGACTGAAAGCACGGCTCTGGCAGCGTTTACATATCAGGGCGGAGTGTTAATTGTCGATTCAGATTGCAAAGTCTTAAAAAAAGCTGACAGCTTACCTGAAGGGTTGATCGAAATCACAGGACTATCTACGCCGGTCGACCCTGCGGAGGGAAGTCCGCTAAAGGCTGAAATGGGCAATGAAAACCAGCTTCAATACTTGAAAGATGTACTTTCCGCGATTGAAAAAGAAGGCATGCAAAATGATATATCTTATCTTGACGTAGCTAATACGAGCAATATTAACTTTGGATATTTAGGGCGCTTCAGGGTAATACTTGGCAACCCGAGCAACGTAAGGCATAAATTAAGCCAACTGCCTGACCATGTAACCAAGATAAATACTGAAAGCTCCTCTGTTGACATAAGCGGTGAAATAAATATGTCTGGACAGAACGGCGAATACAGGTTCACTCCAAAAACATGATGAACTCTGCCTTCAATGTTACAGTTCAGGGGTATCCAAAAACTCGCAATGGTTACAGGCTCCGCACACAAGTTTTGGCCATTATTACTAGTTTTCAACAGTGTACCAGTGCGTTGTCTGTAACCAACCTGTGTTTTTGGATGCCGTCTGAATAGTAACCCTTTAATAGGGTGATTTGGAAAAAAATTCAATAACCTATTGACCAAAGGGTAAAATAGAGATAAAATAGCTGTAAATATCCGGATTTAGTGAATAGTTCTTAGATAGAACCCTATATAATGTGAGTACCAGGCGAAAAAGTAGTAAAATTATAAGAATAAAAAAATGGAGGGATATGAACATGTCGTTTTCATTAGAAAGCGGTCCTGACAATGTTGTTGTAATAAAAGTAGCCGGAATCGGCGGGGCAGGGAACAATGTTGTCAACAGGATGGTTTCCTCGGGAACGCAGGGTGTTGAGTTTATTGCGATAAATACGGATAAGCCGGCGCTATCTGTTTCAAACGCGGATTCCAAGATCCAGATCGGCGAAAAACTGACAATGGGGCAGGGGGCAGGTTCGAATCCTGAAATCGGCAAAAAGGCGGCGGAGGAGAGCCGAAACAACATCGCGAAGGCTATTGAGAATACTGATATGGTGTTCATCGCCGGCGGTATGGGCGGTGGTACCGGTACCGGTGCTTCGCCTGTTGTAGCTGATATCGCGCGGGAAAGCGGCGCCCTGACTGTTGGCGTTGTTACAAAACCGTTCAGTTTTGAAGGCAGAAGGCGGATGGAACAAGCCGAAGAAGGCATCAGGGCCCTGCTTGGCAAGGTCGATTCGCTCCTGGTTATACCAAACGACAGGCTAAAAAGCGTTTCCGAACAAAAACTTACGTTTGCAAATGCATTTGAAATTGCTGACGGCGTCCTTCACCAGGCGGTTGTCAGCATTTCTGAACTGATAAAGAATACTGGGTTTATTAACCTGGACTTTGCCGACGTAACAGCGATAATGAAAGACGCTGGGTTTGCGCATATGGGCGTCGGACACGCGGCAGGCAAGGGGAAAGCGGAAGAAGCTGCCCGCGCCGCCGTCACAAGCCCGCTTATGGAGACCTCGATAGACGGGGCGCTCGGCGTCTTGATAAACATCACAGGTTCCCTGGATATCGGGCTTGACGACGTGGAAGCCGCTGCAAGCCTGGTCCAAGAAGCCGCGCACCCTGACGCGAATATCATATTTGGCGCCTCATTTGACGAAGATATGGAAGATGAAATTCGGGTCGTCGTCATAGCGACGCGATTTGAAGACAGCGCGACCGCGTCAAGTAGCAAAGATAAAAAATCAGATGTATTTTTCGACACTTCCACAATTAAAAGAGATCTCCCGCCGATGCCCACTCCGGAGCCGCCGCCGCCCCCGCCGCCGATTGAGGAGGACCCGTTCGACACGATTTTCAAGATTTTCAACTCAAAATAGCATATGGAAACATATAGCTTGATTAGCAAATACTGAACAGTACAGCCAAGCTCGACGAGCTTGTACTGTTCTTTGCTAATGCGTCCTTAAGTTTCAGGTCACTGTTCAGTTGGCATCCAAAAACACAGGTTAGTTACAGGCAACGCACTGGTATTGCGGTTGAAACTTGTATTATTGTCCAAAACTTGTGTGCGTAGCCTGTAACCATTGCGAGTTTTTGGACACCCTCTGAACAGATACAGTTTTTGTAAGTTGCTAGCTAACCGGAGCAGGCGCCAGCCGCTTGCGACAGGAGGCGATGATAGCGTGAATACGCGCCCTGTGAATATTATCAGGGAAATGACCGGCATTTTTGTCAATAGGCATGTTTCTCGTAGCGCGGCGGCGTTATCATACTATCTCACTATATCGGTTTTTCCGTTCCTCATTTGCGTCAGCGCTATACTCGGGAGCCTACGTGTATATGAATCTGATGTGTTTGTGTTACTTGAGGATATCGTGCCGGCACAGGCTTTTTCGACTATTACTGATTTCTTGAGATATGTCACCGGCAACAGTTCAGAGTTGATGATTGTTATTGGCCTGTCGGCAATGCTGACGTCGTCTTCCGCCGCGTTTCGCTCCTTTATCGGAATTATGGGTGAAATACAAGGAAAAATGCGGTTCACAGGCGTTAAGAGAGGCGCTCTCAGTTTTCTTTTGTCAATAGCTTTCCTTGCGGCGGTATATGTTTCCGGGCTGGTGTTGCTCTCTGGCAGTTGGCTCATGCAAATACTGGAAACGCATTTCAAATTGGGGGAGATTCTTACGATTTGGACATGGGTCCGGTTTGTAATCTTATTTTTGCTGCTTTTCGGCGTGATATACTGCATATACATGATATCCGCGCCAAAAGAAACAAAGAGGATACATAGGCTTCCGGGTTCGCTGGCGGCTACTGTGGTTCTGGTTGTGGCGAGCATAATTTATTCGAGGATGATTTCCGCCTCTTTCAGGTACGCGTTGCTGTACGGTTCCCTCGCGTCATTCATTATTTTGATGATATGGCTTTATACGTGTTCTATAATACTGATTATGGGGAATGTGTTCAATATTTCGTTACAGAAACTGAATGTACAGTAACAATTGTTATTCTTACCACTGTGGAGATGATATTATGAGCGATTACTTAAGGCCAAATTTTAGCGGTGAACTGCGAGGGATATCCGTGCTGGGATTGGCGCATGTTGGGGACGCGGTTTTTGAGTTGATGGTCCGGACATGGTTATGCCAGCAGGGAACCTCAACTGCAAAGCAACTCCACGGCGGAACTGTAGCTTATGTTTCCGCTAAGGCGCAAGCCGAAGCTGCGGATCGTGTTTTGCCGAAACTCAGCGAGGAGGAAATGACTCTGTTCAAACGCGGCCGCAACGCGCACGCCAATACGGTCCCGCGCGCTTCGACATATGAGGAATACCACATCGCTACAGGGATTGAAGCGCTTTTTGGTTATTTATACCTAAAAGGGGACACAGATCGGTTGAGCGAACTTTTTGATATTATCATTGAAAGAAATAAGGTCGTTACATAAATGGCGCTGGACGCAATTTGCCTTATGGCTGTCAAGGAAGAGCTGCGCGGACGGATAATAGGCATGAAGGTAGACAAAGTGCGGCAACCGGAGCGGGATATAATAATCCTATCGCTCCGGGGCGGAGACGCGCCGCCATGCAACCTTCTGATATCATCCGGAACAGGAGACGCGCGTTTGCATCTGACCGAATATAAATTTGAAAACCCAGGTTCCCCGCCTATGTTCTGTATGCTGCTCAGAAAGCATATCACCGGCGCTAGAATAACCGACATTACGCAACCGCCGGCGGAACGGGTGCTGGATTTAGCGCTTGAGGCAAAGGACGCGATGGGCCTTGTTTCGGAAAAACATCTGATTGTAGAGCTAATAGGGCGCAGTTCCAATATTATCCTTACAGATGACGGCGGAATGATCATTGGATGCGTAAGGCATAACGGCGGAGAACCATTCGGAAAACGTTATGTCCTTCCGGGGCTGATATACCATCCGCCGCCCACCCAACAGGGAAAACAGGACCCATTGTCCGTTTCTGCCGAAAAGTGGCGGGAACTATTTAGCCAACACTCTGAAAAACAGATCGACGCGTGGCTGCTAGCAAACTTTGCGGCGCTATCTCCGCTTATATGCCGTGAGATTTTGTGGCGCGCATACGGGGAGCTGGATTTGCTTGTCAATAGGGTAAACGACGGCGGGGAAGCTCTTTGTACCGCGTTCTTTACGCTTATGGAGCAAGCTGGATCCGGGAAATTTGAGCCTTGGATGATCATAGATTTTGACAATAGCCCCAGAGATTTTTCATATACCAGAATAACGCAATATGAAAGCTCGCTGGACATCAGAAGATATGAAAGCTTCTCAAAATTGCTCGACGAATATTATACACGTTCGGCGCAGATCTTGCGTCAGAGCCAGCGGGCGGCGGCGACGTCCAGGACTGTCTCAACAGCGCGCGACAGGCTTATTCGCAAACTCTCGCTGCAGCGGGAAGAACTAAATAATACGAATAACCGCGACTGGTATAGAGAATGCGGCGATATAATTATGGCTAATCTGCACCTGATGAAAAAGGGGCACAGCGTCCTGCGCGCGGAAGACTTCTATTCAGAGGATGGAGGGTGGCGTGAGATCGCGCTGGATACGCGAAAGTCGCCAAAGCAGAACGCGGAGAAATATTATAAGGACTACTCGAAAGCAAAAAACGCGCTGAAGTTTCTGTCAGAACAGATACAGTTGGGTGAAAGCGAGTTGGAGTATCTATCGAGTGTCCTTGAAGAGATCAAGCTCACGGACAGCGAGAGCGGTTTAAGCGAAATCCGGAGCGAGCTTATGCGTACAGGGTATATCAAATCACAGAAAAGTGCAAAAGACAAACCGGTCGAATCAGAGCCGACGCGGTTTGAGTCGTCCACAGGGATGCGGATTTTTGCGGGCAGGAACAATACTCAAAATGACAAGCTGACACTTAAGGCTGCCGCGAGATCAGACATTTGGCTTCACGCGCAAAAGTCCCATGGCGCACATGTGATAATTTCATGCGACGGCGAACCACCGGACGCGGCCTCGCTCAACGAGGCGGCGTCCATTGCGGCTTATTATTCTTCAGCGCGCGATAGCGGCAAAACCCCTGTCGATTACACGCTGGTCAAACATGTAAAAAGGCGACCGGGCGGGCGGCCAGGGATGGTGATTTATACGGACTACAAGACAATAATAGCGACGCCGGACGAAGAATTGGTTTCGCGGCTAAAGAAGTAGTTGCAGTCCAGAGGGCATCCAAAAACACAGGTTGGTTAAAGGCAACGCACTGGCACTGCGGTGAAAACATGTACAATGGGCTAAACTTGTGTACGGAGCCTGTAACCATTGCGAGTTTTTTGGATACCCTCTGAACAATTGCAAAGAAGTAGCAAATACAATAACTATTTAGTCCTAAACACTGGAATTTATCACCTCAGATGTGATAGAATTACTGTAAGCGGATATTTGACCACAAGTATGGAAGGAGTTATTGATGAATGGGCGATAAGACAATGAGTGTCGACAGGCTTGAAAACATTATCAGCGTCTTTGGGTCTTTCGATGAGAACCTCAGAATTATCGAAAACGACCTAAACGTTAAGATTACAGATAGAAACTCGGAACTGAACATATCAGGAAATGATGAAAACGCGTATTATGCGGAACACGCGATAAACGGCTTGCTTACTCTAGCGGCCAAGGGCGAACAAATCGACGCCCACAGCGTACGATACATCATCAGCCTTGTCAAAGACGGCAAGGACGACAAAATAAGCGAGATTACGCGCGATGTGGTATGCATATCAGCAAAAGGAAAACCGGTCAAGGCCAAAACGCTGGGGCAAAGAAAATACATCGACGCGATCATGAAAAATAGCGTTACGCTCGCGATCGGACCGGCAGGAACAGGGAAAACATACCTGGCGGTCGCGGCGGCGGTCGCGGCGTTTCGAAGCAAGTCGGTAAACAGAATAATCCTAACCCGCCCCGCTGTCGAAGCGGGTGAAAGGCTGGGGTTTCTGCCCGGCGACCTGCAAAGCAAAGTGGACCCATACCTACGCCCGTTGTATGACGCGCTCTTTGAACTCCTGGGCGCCGATACGTATAACAAGTACCTTGAGCGTGGAAATATCGAGGTCGCGCCGCTCGCGTACATGCGCGGAAGGACGCTCGACGACGCGTTCATCATACTCGACGAGGCTCAAAACACCTCGCGCGAGCAGATGAAGATGTTCCTAACAAGGATGGGCTTTGGCTCAAAAATCGTCGTCACGGGAGACATAACGCAAATCGACCTGCCCCCCGACAAAACTAGCGGGCTACGCGACGCGATGAAGGTGTTGGATAACATCCCCGATATAGAAATATGCACCCTGACTTCAGCGGACGTCGTCCGGCATGAACTTGTATCGAAAATTATCGAGGCATATGACAAACGCGGGAAAAAGCCACGAGCAAGCGCGGAATCCACTGTAAAAACGGATCATGGAAAGATAGGACGTGAGATTAAACAAAAATGAGCGAACATAAGATAGTAGCCCGCCATAGCGGGGTAAAGAAAACGGACAGGTTATTTATACCGCTGATAAAAAGGTGCGTCTGGATAACGCTAAATGTTGAAGGCGTGGACGTGCCATGCGAGATTAGCGTGCTTATTACGAACAATAAGGAAATTCGCAAACTAAACAAAGAATTCCGCGGGATCGACAAATCTACCGATGTGCTGTCTTTTCCAATGCATGTGTTTCTACCAGGCAGGTTCAGTGCAACTCCTGATATGATCGACCTCGCTACAGGGTTATTGCCACTGGGAGAAATCGTCATCTCTGCGGAACGCGTGGGCAAACAGGCGCATAAACTTATGCATACGCGCGAGCGGGAAACTGTTTACCTGACAATACATTCAGTGCTGCACTTGCTGGGATACGACCATTATGGAGATGAAACGGAAGCAAGAAATATGCGCGAGAGCGAGAAGCGGATAATGTGGGAATTAGGGTATTCAGATGATTAATAAAACCGCGATGATAACGATAGCAGGCAGGTCAAACGTAGGCAAATCGACTCTCACTAATGCACTTGCAGGAGAGAAAATCGCGATCGTGTCGCCAAAACCCCAGACGACGCGAAACAGGATACGCGGGGTGCTTACTCACGGCGAGACACAGATGATTCTGCTCGATACGCCAGGATTTCACAAAGCCCGGACACTACTGGGCGAATATATGGTCGGCGTCGTTAAAGAAAGTGTTATCGATGTGGACGCGGTGGCTATCATGGTCGAACCGATCGACAACATAGGGCCGCAAGAGGAAATGCTCATCGACCATATAAGCCGTACGGGAACGCCAGCCGTCCTGATTATAAACAAGATCGACACCATCAGGGTCGACTTAACTCTGCCGATAATAGAGCGCTATTCGAGGCGTTATGGGTTCGACTCGATCATACCAATATCGGCAAAAAACGGCGACGGAATACCTAGCCTGCTTGAGGTGTTCGAAAGATACTCCAAAGAAGGGCCTCAACTGTTCCCGGACGGAATGATTACCGACCAACCTGAAAAACAGATAATAGCTGAGATAATAAGGGAAAAACTCCTTTTTTGCTTGGACCACGAGATACCGCACGGGACGGCTGTCGAGATCGATAAATTCTCTGAGCGCGACAACAGTGAAATGATAGATATCGACGCTACGATCTATTGTGAAAAGAAAAGTCATAAAGGGATGATCATAGGAAAAAACGGCGCGATGCTGAAAAAAGTTGGCGAAATGGCCCGGATGGATATCGAGGTTTTCATGGGAACGAAGGTTTTTCTGCAAACGTGGGTCAAGGTCAAGGAAAACTGGCGCGACAGTGGGACAATGATAAAAAACTTTGGATATACAAAGTAAAGTTAACTTAATAGTTACAAGTAAAGTGTATAGAGATGTATATTAACACGACGGGGCTTGTACTGCGTGAAACAGCTTACAAGGATTCAAGCAAAATACTGACGGTTCTGACAGGGGACGAGGGCAAACTGACAGTATCCGCGCGCGGCGCTCTACGTAAAAATAGCAAGCTTATGGCAACGACGCAATTGCTGGCTTTTTCTGAAATGACAATTTATTGCAGCCGGGACAGATGGACGCTCACCGAGGCAAGGAGTGTCGAGCAGTTTATCGGACTAAGGGACGATATTGCGCTTCTTGCGCTTGGCGCCTATTTCGCAGAATTGGCGGAAACGGTAGCGGACGAGGATTGCCCCAACCCTGATCTTCTTGCGTTATGCCTCAATGGACTATTCGCGCTCAGCGAGAAAATTAAAACGCCTGAGTATGTAAAACCGGCGTTTGAATTAAGGTTAATGGCTATCTCGGGTTTCACCCCTCAAATTGAAAGTTGCCGACTATGCGGACGCCGTGATATGGAGCGGGCGCACCTTGATCTTGTCGAAGGGACGATCGTTTGCGGTGGTTGCAAGCATTCCGACCCGATATCAAATATGTCACAGGACGGGATCGCGCTCAACCGGGGCGCTATTAGCGCAGCCAGGTACATTATAAACTGCGATCCCAAAAAACTTTTCTCATTTTCCCTTGGTGAAGCCGCCCTGCGCGAACTAGCGGCCGCTACGGAGGAATTTCTTATCGTCCAGCTCGACCGCCGTTTCCGCACATTGGATTATTATAAGGAAATAGCCAAATGACACAATATGAGAAATCTTTGAGAATACTTGAATTGCCAGACATTCTTGACATGCTCGCGGCCGAGGCTGTCAGCGAAACCGCAAAGAGCGCGGCTCGCTCACTTCTTCCGTCGGGCGATACATACGCTGTGAAAAGCCGCCTTGAGGAAACGACATCCGCCAAAAAAATGATGGCGCTAAGAAGCGGCCCACCATTTTCAGGAATAAGAGATATCCGTGGAGCGCTAAGGCGCGCCGCGGTCGGGGGTACGCTTAACACTAGGGAACTCCTTGATATCGCGTCGCTCCTCCATGCTTCTATCATGGCGATATCCTATCACGCTTCATGGGAAAAAGAAAATGGCAAAACCGCTATCGACTATTTGTTCAACTCGCTAAGCTCAAATAAATTCCTCGAAGAGAAGATATCATCAGCGATAATCGCGGAAGAAGAAATTGCCGACTCGGCAAGCAGCGAATTGTCAGATATTAGAAGACATATACGGATCGCAGGGGACAAAATAAGGCAGACGCTCAATAAAATCATCACCTCGCCAGCATATTCAAAAGCGCTTCAGGAACCTATCATAACAATAAAGAACGGCAGATACGTAGTCCCGGTAAAAGCTGAGTTCAAATCAGCCGTGCCCGGTCTTGTACATGACATATCCTCATCCGGGGCGACGCAGTTTATCGAACCGCTCGCGGTAGTGCAAATCAACAACGAATTGCGGGAATTAGAGGCAAAGGAGAAACAGGAAATAGAGCGAATACTGGCGGAGCTTTCAGCTAACGTCGCGGATTGCGGCGACGATATAGCGGGAGACTTTGAAGCGTTGACGACACTTGACCATATATTTGCTAAAGCTAAGCTGTCGCTAAAACTAAACGCGGTAGAGCCGACGATATCGACGGAAACACGCGTAAGGCTCAGAAACGCGCGACATCCGCTCTTGCCCCCGAAGGAAGCGGTCCCGATCGATATACTGATCGGCGGCGAATTCGACACGCTCGTCATAACCGGGCCTAATACGGGCGGAAAGACCGTGGCGCTAAAAACGTTGGGGCTGCTATGCGCAATGGCCCAGTGCGGTTTACACATCCCTGCCGACGAAGGAAGTGTCGTGCCTGTTTTCGACGAGATATTGGCGGATATTGGCGATGAACAGTCAATTGAACAGTCTTTGTCGACATTTTCCTCACATATGACTAATATCGTCGGTATTCTTAAGGATTGCGAAGCGAATACGATGCTATTGTTCGATGAATTGGGCGCGGGTACAGACCCTGTCGAAGGCGCCGCGTTAGCGATAGCGATCATCGAATACGCGAGGAATAAAGGAGCTCTCATTGCCGCGACGACGCATTACGTGGAGCTTAAGACGTACGCACTTACACAAAAGGGCGTCGTCAACGCCTCGTGTGAGTTCGACGTTGAGACGCTCAGGCCGACATACAGGCTGATAACAGGGATACCTGGGAAATCCAACGCATTCGCTATTTCCAAACGACTTGGGCTGCCTGAGGAAGTGATTGAGGGCGCCAAAAGCCGCGTCAACACTGAAAACGCCGCGTTTGAAGACATATTGGCAAACCTCGAAGCGACACGCGTAGCCCTGGAAGGGGAAAGGCTCGAAACAGGAAAGCTTCTGCGCGACGCCGAAGAAAGCAAGCGGAAAGCAGATGAATTAAACAACCGTCTAAACCGCAAACGGGAAAAAGCGGAAACGATAGCTAAACGGGAAGCTGCGCGGATACTGGACGAGGCCCGGAAGGCGGCGGAGTCGGTGATGGATGAACTCGGCGAGATGCGCCGTAAGGCTGTGGCTGACGAAAACTGGCAAAGGCTCAATGAAGAGAAAGCTGAGCTATTTAGGAAGCTCAACGAAGCGGTGGACTCGATGGACAGCAATGCTGACCAAGAGGAGGAAGACGCGCCGCCCGAGCGCGATCCGGTCCCAGGGGATAAAGTCAAGCTCAGGAGCCTAGGGACATTCGCGGACGTCATTTCGGTCAGCCCGGAAGGCGTGCTTTCCCTACAGGCCGGCATAATGAAAATTACCGCCCGCAAAGACGAAGTAACCCTTGTCGAAACGGTGCAACAACCGGAAATAAAAAAGCAACTTGATAAATCGGAAGCGAAGTTGCGCGACCTGGTCGCGAAACCTGAGCTGGACATACGAGGTATGGTGATAGACGAAGCAATACCGGTTTTTGAACGTTTCCTGGATAACGCGCGCATGGCCAAACTCAACACAGTGACGGTGATACACGGCAAAGGGACCGGCGCTCTGCGACAGGCTGTACACCAGGCGCTAAAGCGCGAGCAACGAGCAATAAAATCGTTCCGCCTAGGGCGCTACGGTGAAGGCGAAGACGGCGTCACGATAATAGAGCTATAGTGAAGATGAAGATCGGAATGAGAGTAAAATATATTATGGAGGTTTCGGTTATGAAAGCTGAATACACTGTGGAGGACTTCAAGGGAGCTATAAAGAATCCCTATTACTCCAAGTTGAATAAAGAAGTTGTTGTAGCTGTAAGACACGAAGTTTATAAGATTTTTTGTGATATCGGAAAACAAAACGGAGTAAGGCCGGAAGAAATCATGAATCGGTGCTTATCAAGTTACGCAAAGAGGCTGAAAGAACATGATGAGTGAGCACGGGGACGGTTCCCGTGTTCACTAATGGATTAAAAATACAAGGAGGAACGAAAATGAAAATGCGAATTGCTACGATTGCGCTTGCAATCATACTCATGTTGGCTACCGCTATGTCATGCGTAAATTTAGGCACTTCAACACCCAACGACGAACCGCCTGACAGCATCGCTGATGAACCGCCTGAGAGCATCGACGACGAAATCGATATCCAGGATACAGTCGACAACAATGAAGATCCGTCACCGCTTCCGGACAAAATCGACAGTGACGCTACGATTGATAAAATACCCGAGTATGAGATAAAGCAGACGCTATACCAGGAATTGCGCGCCGACGATGGCGTCCTTCTGGCTCGAAACGAAGTTCTTCAACCTGTGTTTGCCGGAGAAGGCGCAAGCTCTCGCAGAATGAACGAAGTGTTTGAAAACGACCTTAAGGGCTACAATCTTGACGATTTTGATTATTTGCCTGAAGCGTATGACAGCCGCGAGGGATACGTGTATAGCGAGGCGCAAGCGGGAAGGGTCGGCGGTAGCTTGGATGTATGGGAAGAAAGCTATCGGATCAACAAATATATCTCGTTCGTTTGCTACGCGGATTGGGACGCCCTTGGCGCGCATGGAAGCTATGAACTGTCCGGCCGCGTATTTGACGTAAGCACCGGCGGGCTTCTGTCAATTTACGATGTTTTCAGTATAAGCGAGGATGACATTACTGAAGTTCTATACAATGAATATATCAACTATCACAGCGCGTTGGGCGATGGACTCGACGAGATGGCACTCGGATATGAAGACGGTCAATACAATTCTTATTTTGAGCTATCCGTTAAGGAACAGTGTGGAGACAACGCTGTTTTCTGGCTTTCCAGCGACGGTGTACATATATACTTCCATCAATACACGTTTTATTACGCTATTGGGTCGAGTGAGCTTGTCATTGCATACAACAGAAGCGATTTATTACAAAAACCTTTCGCTATGTCAAAAACCGGTGGAGCGTAGAAAGAATAAGCTAGCGCTAAACCTCTGTGCATCATGCGTCTTTTATGAATTTTATGAATTGCTTATTGACGTTACACTTCATATTTGGTAAAGTAAGGATATTGAAAACACAATGGTAAGGAGGAGCGCCAATGTACGAAAAAAAAGCGACAGTAAAAAAACAGATTGGAATTCACGCAAGACCTGCTACGTTTCTCATTCAAAAAGCCAACGAATTCAAGAGCAGTATTTGGATTGAAAAAGACGAGCGCAGGGTAAACGCGAAAAGCCTTTTGGGCGTTTTGTCGCTTGGAGTAGCGCAAGGCGCTACAATCAGTATAATAGCAGACGGGCAGGACGAAGCTGACGCTGTCAACACGTTGTGCGATCTAATTGATTCTGATTTTGCGGAATAAACAATTTGGAAAGTAGCCCCTTATCAGGAAAACAAGTTAACACACGATCGAAAAGATTTTAGCTCAGGCGTCCCCTCCCCACTCGTTAGCGAGAGGGGAGGGGACAAAGAGATGAATAGTTCACCACTATACTCCTCCGCAAATATCCCAAAACGTGTGACTTAATGTTTGTTGAGAAGCTAGTTGGAAACTACCACCGACCAAGCGGTTGTAAGAATTACACAGTTGTAAGAATTATACAATAAAGGGTTTAGGAACGAGAATTATTGATATGACCACACTACGGTACTGTCATATCGCCCTCCGTCCAAAGACACTTGCGAATGCGGTGGGAGGGGGGCGTCCTCGGAGGAACCCGGTAAACTTGACCTTGAACCCGCATGTTTGCGCAATTTTTGAGTTTATTGATCGAAATAATGACTAAATATAGGAGGAACAAAAAATGATAAGAAAACTAACACGCAGCGTAATAACGCTTACGCTGGTTATGACAATGATGGTAATGTGGCTACCGATGGCGACAAATGCAGCGGGGGAAGAGATCGTGAATAATAAAGAAGATTTGCAGACTGCTGTTGCAAACCCTGATATTGACCTTGTTACCTTGGGTACTGATATAGATAATCTAACTGGAGAGCTAGAAATAGATCACGATCTCACACTTAATCTTAATGGTTGTAATCTGAAAATCGAAATCAAATCATCGCAAAACGGAATAAAAATTGATGACAATGCAGAATTAATAATTGACGACAGTAGCAAGGGTAATGGAATCCTAACTATTTCGTTTGATGGGGATAACACTTTTGGTGCAGCAATAAATGTTATTGAAGGTGGAACTCTTACCATTATAGATGGCCAAGTTTTTGCATACGGAGGCCCCAATAGCGCAGGTATCGGTGGTGGTAATAATGGTAGTGTTGGTAATATTTCCATTACAGGAGGTTTTGTTACAGCAAAAGGTGGACAATTTGGCGCGGGTATTGGTGGTGGTAATAATGGTAGTGCTGGTACTATTTCCATTACAGGAGGTTTTGTTACAGCAACAAGTGGGCAATATGGCGCGGGTATTGGTGGTGGTAATAATGGTAGTGCTGGTACTATTTCCATCAGCGGAGGTACTGTTACAGCAAATGGTAAAACATACGCCGAGGTGGGTATAGGTAGCGGAAACAGCTACAACGGACCAAGTGGAACAATTGTTGTTTCTGATTACTATAATTACCGTTTTGTTCCAGACTCAGACTTTGAGTATGGTGATTTTGATTATGCTTTTGAGAATAACAAAACATCTGATTATGTACAGCTTATTTCTGGCAAATACTTAAGTGAAATCACAAAAGAAAGAATAGAACCGCTAAAAGCAAAAGTTTCATTTAATAGTTCCTATGGTGGGGATTATTACTACAAAGTGATTGAAAAAAGCGGAAACGCTCCTTCATTTAAAGATGATTTCACTAAGGCAGACGCAAAAATGCAAGAAGGGGAAAACACTTTCAATAATGTTGATTTGTTAAACGAGAATGCACAATCTATATATATTGTTGGTGTAAGTAACGATGGTCTACGTAGCGAGTGTTTAATAATAGAAATAGATCCCACACCTGACACCAACGTCAAACCTGGCGGCAACACCGGCGGAAGCACTCAACCGCTTGTGGAACCTGAAGAAGAGCCAGAGGTAGAGGCTGAGGAAGAGATTGAGCTACCGCTACACTCTGTTTGGGCTGAGCCGGAGCTAAAGAAGGCCGTGAAGCTTGGTATCATTCCGCCTCCGCTATTGAAGCCGGAAATAGACTTAAGACGGCAGATTTCCAGGACTGAGTTTGCAGGCGTTGTCGTCAAGGTTTATGAAAACCTTGCTGAAACAACTGTTGAGCCTATTGCTGAAAACCCGTTCGTTGATACTCAGGATGAAGACGCGCTGAAAGCTTATAACGCCGGGATTATGGTTGGTGTTTCAGCTACAGAGTTTTCTCCTGATACCGAACTTACCCGGGAACAGGCTGCGACTGCTTTGACGCGTGTGTTTAAGGGCGCTACGATACCAGGTTGGACATACGAGACAGACTCGGAGTTTAAGTTAGATTTTGAACAACCTGAACTGTTTGACGATGACGCCGATATTTCACCGTGGGCGAGGGAAAGCGTGTATTTCATGTCTGCTAACGAAATTATTCGCGGCATCGGCAACAATTTGTTTGCGCCGCGAGCGGTTACAAGCGTACAGCGAGCAACAGGTTACGCTATAGCGACCCGCGAACAGGCAATCCTAATGGCTCTACGCATGGTCGAAAACCTGGAGATCGAACAGGAGATCGAACAGGAATAGCCATACGAAAAATTGAGGTCAATAATAAAACGAGTTGTTCTGGATATAAATGTTCTTGTCAATTCCAAACTTCTTAAAAATTGACTGTCGTACTCTTTGGCGCATATTGGGTATCTTTCCCGATATGCGCCAAAGAGCTGTCTCGCTAAAATTTAGATTGCGGACGCAAACCGCATTATGATATATTAATATAACTTAAAAGCCATGGTCTGCAACAGAGGAGTAATAAACATCATGCATATATCAATAACAGGCAAACCTGGGAGTGGCAAATCAACAATATCTAATATATTAAAAACTGATACTGGTTTTCAAATATTTAGCACTGGCGCGTTGCAAAGGGAGTTCGCGCTCCAGCATAATTTGAGCACTCTTGAAATGAATCAACTAATGACTCAAGACAAAAACTATGATCACCTAATAGATGACACAACCACTAAGATTTCCATTGAAAAAAAAGACGTAACAATTATCTTTGATTCACGCATGGCTTGGAAATTTGCTGATAATTCCTTTAAGGTCTTTGTTACTATTGACCCTCTTGTTGCAGCTACCAGAGTAATGACAAACCCGCGCGGAGACGAAGAAGTCTACGATAATCTTGAAGATGCTAAACAAAAAATGATTGAACGCAGTAAAGTCGAAAACAGCCGTTTTATGGATTTTTATGGAGTTGATACATTTGACTACTCAAATTATGACCTTGTAGTCGATTCGACATATGCTACAGCAAACGAACTGGCAAGTATTATATATATAAAATATCAAGAGTTTATTGAGGCGGAAAATAAACAACATGATATTCTTTTATCCCCGAAATTGTTATATCCACTAGCAAAGGTAAGTGACATAAATATTAAAACTCTACTTGATTATAAAGAAAAAAGAAAACATATAGACGAACCTATTTCTATTGTTGCTCTGGATGGATATCACTATATAATTGATGGTCACTACCGTACATTGGCTTCCATAATGAATGATGAAAAACTAATTAATGTTACCTTGGCTGACTTAAATATAAACCCACTTTATAACTCTACTGAGAACCTTATTAAACAAATCCAGGCTGTAGGCATTGCAGCAGTACACGATTTTGAGGCAATTGGGGAATTCCAGTATAAGAGTTATCCGGTATATTATTTTGGCGGTTTCAAATACTAAAGTGGGCTTTACCCACAACCCAACGTGCGGTGCCAGAATTCAGAAGTCAGGAGTCAGAATATGGCGTTAGACGAGAGGATTTTCTTGTTTTTATTTACAGAAGATAACCATTAAGGTACTAATCGTAAACCAAAATGTACTGCATTTCCCGACTTCCAATGTGACGCCGTAGGTTCCTTCGTGCAACTCAATAATTTTCTTGACGATATGACAATCTATGGACATGCAGAATTTCCTGTGGAAATAATACTAAAATCTCCGCAGGGGATTTCTGCTGATAATGTTCATTTATATATTCTTACTGGGACTTTTGGTTATACTCGCGAGTATAATTCTAAATCCTATATAGCGCCCGGTTTTCGGCAGAACAGTAGCCCCACGCATATAGGCCCGCAGTGGTTGGATATGACGCAACCGGCTTGGCAACAAATTATCTCGTCAAAATTAATAATGGACTTGATTTTATCTACTACATCGGCAATAAGCTCATCCGACGTGGTTGGCGGGTAAGTTACGAAAATTCGCCCATTGTCGATATCATCGCGGCTTGACAGCTTGTCTTCGACGTATTGCATGATCACCTTATCAAAGCTACCACGGTATTTTTTACCGACATCCATTTTTCCGTCGATTACCTCGATACATGGATTCAACTTGAGAAGATTCGCTCCGAGCGCGGCAAGTCCGGAACAACGTCCGCCCTTGTGTAGGTATTTCAGCGTACCAATTACAAAGCTCACCTCGATGCGGGGGATCAGCAGCTCAAGTTCGCGAACAATCTGGTCCGGCGCCATGCCTGCTTCAGCCATAATCGCCGCATTGAGTACAACATGTCCGCTTCCTGTGGAAAGGTTTAAGGAATTGACTACATAAATATTCCCGTCTTCCTCAGCCGCCAAGCGCGCATTCTGGTAGCAAGCCGAAAAAAAGTTGCTTATGCTGATATGTATGATGGCGTCGTATTCTTTACGCCATTGTGTAAAATACTCTTGATATTCATAAACATTGACGGCATTGGAGCGAGTCATGCCGGCGCCGCTTTCCACATATTCGAAAATGTCGCCGGCTTTGATTTCCAACCGGTCTTTATAAGCTATTTCATCTTTAATTATGTAAAGCGGAACTATACCGATATTATATCGATCAATAATATCGTCCGGGAGGTCGCATGTACTGTCCGCTGTGATTTTTATGCGCATATTTCTAATTCCTCCTATGTCGTTTTATTGGATGCAAGCGCCGGTGAACACCGACGCTTGCATACAGCTTGATTACGCAAAAAACAGCCATACTGGATTACTACAACTGCGTGGCTTCCTCATAAACAGAAACGCGCTTACGGTCGCGGCCCATAGCCTCATAGCGAACTTTGCCGTCCTTTAGCGCGAAAAGCGTATAATCGTTACCCTTGCCAACGTTGATACCCGGGTGAATACCCGTCCCGCGTTGGCGAACCAGTATGTTGCCGGCTAATACAAACTGACCATCGGCGCGTTTGGGACCAAGGCGCTTTGATTTGCTTTCGCGCCCGTTCCTTGTCGAACCCATTCCTTTTTTATGTGCCATTGCTTAATCCTCCTCCATTTCAACTGAAACGCCAGCGCCGATGATTCTTTCGATACGCGCTTTTGTATAGGGCTGCCTGTGTCCTTGCTTTCTTCGATAGCCCTTTTTGGGATGCATCTTGTAAACAATAATTTTCTTTGATTTCCCATGCTTTAGTACGCTTGCCTCAACAGACGCGCCCTCGACGTACGGGGAACCTATTTTTATGTTCTCATCGTCCAGGATAGCCAAAACATTTGAAAAAGCTATCGTTTCTTCATTTTCTACAGGAATTTTTTCAAAAAAGACCAGATCTCCTTCTTTAACCCTGTACTGTTTTCCGCCTGTTTCGATTATTGCATGTGTCATACGCGTTTCACCTCATAATATTTGAGTCTCGCTATCGTGGGCGGAAGAAACCTTCTCTTGAGCGGCATCAAAGCCAAAGCCCATTCAAAGCGGCCAGAGCATTCTATCATTACGCGATTATATATGTCAACATTTTTTCATCTAAAAATCGCCGATGATTTCATCTAAAGTTACAGTGGGTATCCAAAAAACTCGCAATGGTTACAGGCTCCGCAAACAAGTATCGGCCATTATTACTAGTTTTCATCGCTGTACCAGTGCGTTGCCTGTAACCAACCTGTGTTTTTGGATGCCCACTGGAACACTAAACATCTAAAAATCGCCGATGATCGCTATTGTATCGCGCGCGATAACAAGCTCCTCATCGGTTGGTATAACGAACACTTTGGCTATCGACCCCTCGCCGGTGATATTCATAAACTTGCCGCCACACCGGCAACCATTTTTGCTCATGTCTATACGAATGCCAATACCGTTTAGTAACCTGCAAATGCCGGCTCGGGTATATGGAGAGTTTTCGCCGATACCAGCTGTGAACACCAGGGCGTCCAACCCGCCCATGACAGCGATGTATGAACCGATGAACTTAACTGCGTGATAGCAAAAAACATCAAGCGCAAGTTTCGCGCGTTCATTGACAGGGGCGCCTTCGAGCATTTCGCCATTATTCGTATCGATCCCGGCAGCGGTTTCCAAATCGCGAAAATCGTTGGAAATGCCGGAGATGCCCAAAACGCCGGACTCCTTATTCAGTATGTCTAAAGCGTAATCCGTGGGCTTGTCTCCGCCAAGATTCGCCAATATGTAGACAAGCGCAGGGTCGACGCTGCCGGAGCGCGTACCCATCGGCAGACCTTCGAGCGGAGTGATGCCCATCGTGGTTTCTATACTTTTACCATCCTTTATCGCGGCGAGAGACGAGCCGTTTCCAAGGTGACATGTGACGATTTTCGTGCCGGCAGCTTTTCCGCCAAGGTATTCGATCGCTTTTGCCGAAACATAGCGGTGCGACGTACCATGAAAACCGTAGCGCAATATATCGTATTGTTGATAATACTTATATGGGATAGGGTAAATATGCGCGTAGTCTGGAATCGTACGATGAAAAGCTGTGTCAAACACCGCAACCTGCGGAACACCAGGGATAGCTTCCCGACAAGCGTCGATGCCCATTAGATTCGCGGGGATATGCAAAGGCGCGAACCAAGTGCTGCTCTTTATGACGTCGAGCACATCCCCGTCGATAAGGACGCTTTCGGAGAATTTTCGTCCCCCATGCACGACACGGTGTCCAACGGCTTTTATTTCCGTAAGGCTGTTTATTACACCGAAATCAGCGCAGGTGAGCTTTTCTATTACTGCTTTGATCGCTTCAGCGTGAGTAGGGAGGGGGATACTGCTGTTGAATACAGGCTTGCCGTTTGAAACAGGCGTATGTTTCAAATTGCCGTCGATTCCGATGCGGTCGCAGATGCCTTTGGCCAAGATTGACTCAGTCCTCATATCGAACAGTTGATACTTTAGAGAGGAACTGCCTGCGTTGATAACTAGTATGTTCATTTATAATACCTCTTGAAAAAATAATAATTTTGGAGTAGAATCAGAATGTGTATTAGTTTAATATATTTCGTGTAAAATATCAATGTATTTTGTGTCAATATTAAAAAAACAAAGCATTGATAAGAAGTGAATGGCATAAATAATATATTAATCATCCATTTTAATACAAGTTGAGGTGAATAAAATGAAAACAGCAGGTATAATATGCGAATACAATCCGTTACATTTAGGGCACGCTGGACACATAGAAAAGACGCGGCAAGCGCTAGATGGGGATTGCGCGGTAATTTGCGTCATGAGTGGCAATTTCGTCCAACGCGGTGATTTCGCGATTTTCAACAAGTATGCGCGCGCAAAAGCGGCGCTTCAGTGCGGCGCGGATCTTGTTGTTGAGCTTCCTTTGCCGTACGCGCTATCTTCAGCAGAAGGGTTCGCGAACGCCGGCGTATATATTCTCGACCGGCTTGGAGTATGCGATTATATATCGTTTGGCAGCGAATCCGGAGATATTGGGACGCTCAGTGAAGCTGCGGAGGCAATCGCTTCCAAGAAAGCAGATATCCTTACAAAAGAGTGGCTTGACAAAGGTTTGTCTTACGCTGCCGCGCAACAAAGAGCGGCGGACGCTGTTTTGGGCGCGCGGTCTGAAGTCTTCAAATATCCGAATAACCTACTCGGAATAGAATACCTGAAGGCCATTAAAGCGTACGAGTCGCCAATGAAACCGATGACAGTCAAAAGGTCAAGCGATGAGCACGACGGTGAAACGGGACTATCCTCGTTTGTGCTAAGGAAAGCGCTTATGCGCGGCGATAAGCCGTGGGGGGTTATGCCGGACGCCGCTGTAATGGTCTACATGGAAGAAATCGCCGCCGGACGCGGACCTGTGTTCATCAACCAATGCGAACTTGCTATACTGTCGCGACTACGCTCGGCGAAAAACATGTCTGAGCTGCCGGGGGCGGCTGAGGGGCTCGAACACCGTTTGATGAGGTACGCGGAGACTGAACCGACTTTTGAAGGCATTCTCGAAAAGGTAAAGACAAAACGATACACAATGTCCCGGCTCAGGAGGATGCTGTTGTGCTCATGCTTGGGAATAACCGCAGCGGATACGCAAAAGCCGCCGCCATATATCAAAGTGATGGCAGTTAACCACACTGGTATGAAAGTATTGGCGAACGCGCGCAAAAAAACGCGGCTTCCTATCATTACAAAGCCGGCGTCAGTAAAGAGCTTATCGGGTCGCGCTTCGGATTTGTTCAACAAAGAAGCTGCGGCGACCGATTTCTATGTGCTGTCGTATAAAGGCGAAAACAATCGCTACGGAGGCCAGGAGTGGCGCCAAACGCCATGGAGGGAGTAGCAATTAACAATTAACAGTTAACAGTTAACAATTATCCACTTACCGCTTACTACTAACAACTAACAACTAACCACTAACAACTAATTGGGTTCTTGTCTTTCTTCTTTTAGCTTTCTTTTTGCTTCGGCGATCATTCGTAGTCTTTTGCGGCGTATTACGTTGTACCTTACTACTAAAGCTATATACAAAACAATAAGTACAGTCAGCGACGCCACTACCGTTCGCGTTATTTTGTTTGACAGGACATCCGAAATGCGCATTTTGACAAATTCGAGCCGGTGAAGCTCTATACTAGTGTTCGCCACAAGTTTGACCGTGCCGTGATTGACGCCGTTACGGGTCAGCGTTAACTCTCCAAGAACAGTGCCCGCTTCAATGGGAGCAACGAGTGTTTCACCTTCTTCTATCGAATATATAACGATTTCCCTAACAAAATCTTCGTCCGGGATGTCTTTGTCAAGCAGTAGCCTTATTTCGGTTTCGGGGCGAAGGTTGACAAAGTCGGCTCCCGCACCATGTATTATGGGCGCTTTAACCACTAGGTCGTTGAGCGACAATATGGTCCGCCAGCCAAACTCGGAAAAACCCCATTCAAAAAGCCGTCTGCTTTCCGTGAGATTTCTCATCTCAGCCGATTTGTCTTCCAAAATAATAACATTTGAACCCAGGACGACAGAGATTAGGGATAGCCCGTCTGACTCCGCGTAGGCGACGAACGAGTCGCCCCCCTCGTATGTGGCGCTTACCATACCTGCCGTGCAGTAACGATAGTAGTATTTGCCGTTCGCATTGAGCAAAGAGTTAGAATTGGTAAAACTGCGCGCTTCAGATGTATCTGTGCCTTCGGTTGTGTACCTATAGACGCCGGAGATTTCCGCAAACAACTCTTTTCCCATCGCGTCGCGAAAAATGAGAAACTGGTCTTGGGCGGTAGTATACTGCTCGCTACGATATTGCCCATGGGTGTTGACAAAGTTAGTATTGCTGCATCCGAGATTGTTTGCGTAAGTATTCATATGCTCTACAAACGCGTCCACATTCCCGTCTATCCGCTCCGCTATCATATTACAAGCTTCATCAGCGCCTCCAATATAAGCGCAGTACATGAGGTCTAGGAGAGTCATCGACTCGCCTGGGCTTATATTTTGGGTCGAATTGTTTTTTCCAATGTCAAACCAAGCAGATTCTGTCATCTCGATAAGCTCGTCAGGGTTCGCTTCTTGGTTTTCAATGGCGGAAACGGCTAACAGCAGCGTCATGATTTTTGTCAAAGCATCAGCCGGATGCTGTAATGTCATGTCATGGTCAAACAATATGGCGCCTGTGTCAGCTTCAGCCAAGAGGGCGGACGTCGCCACAATATCCTCAAATGGAGCGGCTGCTTTTGCCGGACAGTTGAGAATAAACAGCGCCATAGATATTGTAATCGCAAATATGAAGATTTTCTTCACAATACTAAATCTCCTGATCATACGTTGTTGCGTAAGTTATTATAGCATACGTCAAACCGCATTCGCAAGTTAATGAACAGTACAGCAACGAACTGAAACAATCCAGAGTAACTGTTCAGGTGAACTCCCTCCGTCGCTTCGCGCCACCTCCCTCCGAGAGAGAGGCTATGGCTTTGGTGTCGTCTCTACTCAAAGCGGGAGGCTTTGGATTTTACGTTGTCTCCCTCTCAGAGGGGGATGTCGGCGTAGCCGGCAGGGGGAGTACTCCGGTTTCCTGCGCATTACCACGCATGAATTGTTACTGACTACCCACTGAACAGTATAATCCAGAATTTCTGTACGGTAAGCCACATTTTTTTATTATAGCATTTTTTGAGCGTATATGTTAGAATTAAATAAATTCTTTGGACTTCAGGTGGGAAAACAGATGAGACTTAGGAGACTCGAGTTTGTGGTAATAGCGCTGACGCTGGCGTTTATTTGTTTTATGGGGGGATATTTTACAGGCCGCAGAGGCGCCGTGAATATCGTAACCGTCGAACCAAGGCAAAATGAAACCCAAAATACAGCAATCGCGGCGGAGATACCAACAACCGTCGCTTCGGAGAGCGCCGAGGGTTCGGGTAACCCTAACGCTCCCAACGCCAACACGGGAGCATCGGGCAGTTTAGAGACGCCCGCCGCCGTTACAGGCGGAGACGCGACGGCGCAACCGCCGGAAACGGAGGATATAGTAGGCGCGCCAAAAGGCGGAGACGGAAAAATTAACATCAACCTGGCGTCGCAATCCGAACTCATGGATCTCCCTGGGGTCGGAAGCGTGCTTGCTTCGAGAATCGTCGACTACAGAAGACAGTATGGCGGCTTTCGCAGAATTGAGGATTTAAGAAGTGTGTCCGGCATCGGTGAGAAAAGATATGAAGCGATAAAGGATATGATAACTGTAGGTTAGCAATAAAAGGGCGTAGTAAGGCGGATGATATGAAGATATTAGTTGTCGATGATGAGAAATTACTTGTAAAAGGCATAAAATTCAATCTTGAGACCGAAGGGTACCAGGTCGACGCGGGGTATGACGGGCTTGAAGCGGTCGAGCTTGCCAGAAGCGGAGGCTATGACCTGATTTTACTTGACGTAATGATGCCAGGGCTTGACGGATTGGAGGCTTGCATGCGCATCCGTGAGTTTTCTACCGTCCCAATTATAATACTTACAGCCCGCGGGGAGGATATGGACAAAATAATAGGGTTCGAGTATGGAGCGGACGACTACATTACAAAACCATTCAATATACTTGAACTTAAAGCGAGGGTACGGGCGCTAATTCGACGTAGCGCGCTTGTCAGCAGCGTTTCCGAGGTAATTATGACGGTAGGGAATATCACGCTGGATGTTGAAAAGCGCGTCGCCAAGAAAAACGGCGTTTCTATCGAACTGACTGTAAAAGAATTCGATGTGTTCGAATTGCTTGCGAAAAACCCGGGCAGAGTATACAGCAGGGAAACACTGCTGAACATCATATGGGGCTATGAGTATCAAGGCGATATCAGAACTGTAGACGTGCATATCCGCCGCTTACGCGAAAAACTTGAAGATAATCCCGCTGAGCCGAGACATATCATGACAAAATGGGGGGTGGGGTATTATATCAGAGGTTAAAGCGCGTGGGATAACAGGGGATAAAGAAGTAGAGAATCCACAGAGCAAACCAAGAACTCAAAAAGAAGGCAACGTCAGGAAACTGCGGTTTTTCAGTAGTATCCGCACAAAATTCGCCGCGTCTTATTTTTTAATCGTCGCAGTTGTTCTAGCGCTGATGAATACATATTTCCTTATAGGTTCCCGCGACATGATTTTCTCTTCAAAACAAGTGTTCGTGCAGAGCCAGGCATCACTTATAGCAACGCATCTGGAAGATATGTTTGAGACGCTCTCCTCTGATGATTTAAGTAAAGTGGTAGAGCAACTGGATGTTACGGGAATCACGCATATCGTAATCACTGATCCGGGCGGAGTTGCGCTGTATGATCCCGCAAGCATTTCCGGGCGGGCGGATTTTCCAATCGACCTAATAAAAAGAACGCTTGATGGCAACGACGTCTTTTACGCGCGGTTCTCAGACAGCTCGTTTACAAGCAGCGCTTTTGTGCCGGTCATGCACATGAGCGCGACTATAGGCGCCGTGTATGTTACCGATGTTGACACGGAACAGGGGGCATTACTAGTCGGAATGCAAGCCAGGCTGAGAAATATCTCAATTATTGCTGCGATGTTCTCAGTAGTCTTAGTCATTGTGATAATATGGTCGGTGATGGGACGCACAACAAGTATAATAAAAGCAATCAAAACTGTCCGTGAAGGAGAATATAGTTATCGTATCAATATGGGAGGAAGCGATGAGCTTGCCTTACTCGGGGACGAATTCAACAGTCTTTCCAACAGGCTTCATGAAACCGAAGAAATTAGGCGAAGGTTCGTTGCCGACGCTTCGCACGAACTGAGGACTCCGCTGGCTTCGATAAGGTTACTAAGCGACAGCATACTGCAAAATGAAGATATCGGGCATGAGACAATGCGCGAATTCATTAGCGATATAGGCCACGAAGCGGAACGCCTCGCCAGAACAACAGGGAAGCTAATGACGCTGACCAAGCTCGATAGCGCTATCTCTGACGAAAAAACAAGAGTGGATATGCGCGGCGCGGTCGCGGCTACTCTGAGGATGCTCAACCCGCTCGCTAACAGCAGAAGGATCATCATACATTCCGAACTTGAAAATGGATGCTTCATACTTGCCACAGACGACGCCATTCACCAGATTGTTTTTAACCTCGTTGAAAACGCTATAAAATACAGTAAACCTGGCAAAAGCGTTTTTGTCAAACTCAAAATCGATGGCAAGAAAGTAGTTTTGACAGTCGACGACAGGGGGTTTGGCGTCCCGGAATCCGATCTGCCACACATTTTTGAACGTTTTTACCGCGTTGATAAAGCGCGATCACGCGAAGCGGGCGGCAGCGGGCTTGGTCTGTCGATTGTATGGGATACTACGCGCGATTTAAATGGAGATATTACAGCATCGAGACGCGAGAGCGGAGGTATGCGCTTTCAAGTACGGTTTGACCTATTAGCGAACTGACTGACCATAAGGAAGTGTTGTATTGTTTTCGATAGACGAAATTACCGAAATGCTTGACGATATAGCCTTGGAATTGCCTGAGGAGATTTTCCGCGAACTAAACGGCGGTGTAAGCATTCTTAATGAAATAAAGCAAAACCACGCTGATCCAAACGGAGGCCTATATGTGCTCGGCGAGTACCATCGCGACCAAATGGGCAGGTATATCGTAATCTACTACGGTTCGATCTGCGCTGTATACGGTAGAGACACTCCTGAACGGATGCGAGCGAACCTGAAGAAAATACTAACGCATGAATTGACGCACCATATGGAATCGCTCGCGGGCGAGCGTGATTTAGAAATTCAAGACGAGATCGAGCTTGACGAATATCTGTCAAAAAGAAGAGAGTAGATTTGATTCATAAAAGCGAAAGTGGAAAGTCACAGAGACAACCCACATAACGTTGAACTATTGCGTATGGGCGCCCGCTGACTTTCCACTTTTACCACTTTTACTTTTGCTACTTTTGCTCTTATTTTGAATGTTTACTTCATGCAGTACGCGCCGGTTTTACGCATGATCCGCGTTATATACGTGTTCCGCCAGGTCAAGCACTTTATTCGAATAACCCCACTCATTATCATACCACGCCACAACTTTGACGAAGGTATCTGTCAATTGGATGCCTACTTTTGCGTCGAAAATACAAGTATGTGGATCGCCAATGAAATCTGTGGACACGACCGCCTCGTCAGTGTACTCCATGATACCCTTTAGCTCATTTTCAGAAGCGCGTTTCATTTCAGCGCAAATGTCCGCATATTTTGCCGGACTGGCGAGATTGACAGTGAGGTCTACGACAGACACGTTTATTGTCGGGATACGCATGGACATGCCGGTCAGTTTACCGTTGAGTTCCGGGATGACCTTTCCGACAGCCGCAGCTGCTCCAGTCGAAGAGGGGATGATATTGGTCGAGGCGGCTCTTCCGCCGCGCCAATCTTTCTTTGACACGCCATCAACGGTTTTCTGAGTAGCTGTCGTTGAGTGTACGGTTGTCATAAGCCCCTCGGCGATACCCCACTTATCGTTGAGCACTTTCGCAAGCGGCGCGAGGCAGTTTGTCGTACATGACGCGTTTGAGACGACGTTCATAGAACGGTCGTACTTATCCTGGTTTACTCCCATAACAAACATAGGAATATCAGATGTAGGAGAAGTGATTATGACTTTTTTTACGCCAGCTTGTAAGTGAGATGATGCTTTAGGCATTGAAGTGAATACACCGGTCGCGTCCACGAGATACTCCACGCCCCATTCCGGCCACGGGATTGCGGCGGGATCAAGGCAAGAGTAGGTTACTATGGAAACACCATCGACAACCAAGCTGTTTTCAGTATAAGAGACGTCATGGTTAAACCTACCGTGTACCGAGTCATACTTAAGCATATAAGCCATATAATCCGGCTCCATAACGTCGTTTATCGCCGCGACATCTATTCCGCGCTCTATTGCCGCCCGAAAAACAAGCCTGCCGATCCTCCCGAATCCGGTGATTCCGATTTTGATGCTCATTAAATTTTCCTCCAATTATTAATAATTATAATACTGCATAGCAATTATAATAGGTTTTAAATAAAAAATCAAAGGAATAACTCAAATTTCTACATTGCGCTGTATAATGACCAGTATTAGGGCTATGTTTTTGTGACTATTCACAGTGCTAATTCCCTTATTGTGAAATAGACAATAAGCTGATATAATGTCTACAGCGCAGGGATATAATAAAGCGGTAAGCTGAGACTTTTTTAGTAATGAAAGGGCAGATTAATTATGAAATATACCGTCAGGTTAATATGGGATAATGAAGCAAGCATATGGTATACCGAATCCGATGATTTGCCAGTTTTTTTAAATGATTATTCATATGATAACCTTATAGAAAGAGTTCGCATAGCCGCTCCTGAGGTAGTTGAAGAATCCTTCGGTTATATAGGCCCTGTAGATTTAATCTTTGAGTCTGTTCGTGTTGAAAAGGCAAAGGTTTCATAATGCAAGACTATACAAAAGCCTTGTGCGAAATGCTTGCAAAACACAATTGGGAATTAAAGCGACATGGTAAAGGTGACCACGATATTTGGAAAAGCCCTGACGGAAAGAAAACAGCTGTAATTGACAGCGAAATTAAGTCAAGATATTTAGCCAATGCAATATTAAGTAGAGCAGGTTTACAAGAGCGTTTCAGATAAAATCTATAAAGAAACACAGATACTGAGTATAAAAACAGGGTGGATCATGGATAAACATGTTGGGATTTACATACATATACCGTTTTGTGCAAGTAAATGCGCTTATTGCAATTTCTATTCTCTGGCAGGCGCAGACAAGCTTATTCCAGCCTATAACTCTGCTGTTATCAAGCATATCGGGGAATACTCGGCGCAGCTTGACGGATATCTGATCGACACTGTCTATTTTGGCGGTGGGACGCCCAGCCATTACGGCGCGGGACGGTTAGCAAGCATTTTCAACGCTTTAAAGAAACACGGTCATGTGCTTCTAGATTCCGAGGTCACGGTGGAAATAAATCCGGGCGGGATAACGAAAGAAGACCTTATCAAACTAAGACACGCTGGTTTCAATAGGCTATCGATCGGCGTTCAAAGCACTAACGACACTATGCTCAAAAGCCTCGGCAGAACTCATACATTCTCAGATGCCCAGGATACCGTTAATAACGCGAGAAGCGCGGGTTTTGACAATATAAGCGTAGATATTATCTATGGATTGCCTTCACAGGACAAAGATTCGTGGGCGGAGACAATCGCGAAAACGACAGCGCTTAAGGCAGAACATATATCTTGTTACGGACTGAAAATTGAACGCGGGACTCAACTTTATGTGTTTAAAGATTCTCCATTTTTACCAGATGACGACGCCCAGGCGGATATGTACTTATATGCTGTCGAAATGCTCGCTGGGTTTGGTTATAAACAGTATGAAGTATCGAATTTCGCGCGTCGCGGATTCGAGTCGAAACATAATATGAAGTACTGGCTCGGCGATGAGTATATCGGGTTCGGGCCGGGAGCACATTCCTATGTCGGGCATTGCAGATACAGCTTTATTGAAGATATTGAGCAGTACATCGAACGCGTGAATATGGGGCAAGTCGTCGTTGAATACAGTGAGGAGATGTCTGACTTCGAAAATGCGGGGGAATACCTAATGCTCAGGCTCAGGACGATCCATGGTATTTCAGAGGATGAGTATTATCATATATACAGGCTGAAGATGGATTTTGTCTTGGAATTGTTGCGTAAATACGAGGCAAATGGCTGGGCTTTGTTTAAAGATGGCCGGTGGAGGTTTACCCCAAAGGGGTTCATGCTTTCAAACACGCTAATAGGAGAGGTGCTCGATGCTCAGACACGGCAACGAACCCAAATCAGCAAGCCATGGCAGACGACGCTGGGCAGGGAAGACGCGCAGATGACCTTATTCGACAGGAAACCGGTCGCGGCTGAGTTATTCGGGGGCAGAAAACTGGTCGGTCGTATAGACACATAAATCATGTCATGTGTCTTGTTTTTTATAACTGGAGAGAGGAGAGCGATTTGCTGCGTCACGTAGGCTGTCACTCTCTACGTGCGTATAAATCTGCGTCGTGTTTAGATGCTCGTGCCCCAGGAGTTCCTGGAGCGTCCTTACGTCTACGCCGCTTCTGAGCATCAAAGTCGCCGCTGTGTGACGCAGCTTATGTGAGGAGTATTTTGAACTGTCAATACCAGCAGCAAGAATGTGCTTTTTTACGAGGCTGTGAACCGTTGAAGTGCTGATTCTTATACGTCTATTTGAGAGGAAAAGGGCGCGTTTTTCGATCGCGGCTATTTGTTTGCGCGTCAAGAGATAATCATTTATCGCGTCCGCGCAAGCGTCGTTAATATACACGATGCGTTCTTTGTCGCCTTTACCCAGAACCCTTATGGAGTCGGCGCGCAAATCGGACAGATTCAAACCTACAAGTTCTGATATTCGCAACCCGCAATTGAGGAACAATGTCAGGATGCAAAAGTCACGCTCTTTAAAAGCGCCGCCAACGCAATCGAGAAGCCTAATGCTTTCGTCAAGGCTAAGATAGCGGGGGAGCAACTTGCGCTGTTTGGGTGAATCCAGGTCGGCTACGGGGTTATCGCTCAACTTGTTAGCTTTAAGGGTAAGGTATTTGTAGTAAGACCGTATCACAGCAATTTTGCGCGCCCTGGAATTGGCGCTCAGGCCGTACTCACAGTTGCGGCTGTTGGCTTGCTTTGGCCGGTCACGTGAAAGATAAGCCAGGAATTCATAGACATCAGTAATTGTGACTGCTTTGACAAATTCCAAGTCAATATCTATTATCGGGATTTCTTCAAATGGGGTGTCGCATGGCACTATATTTTTATTGATTTTCATGAAACGGAAAAAAGTCCTTAGGTCCAAAAAATATTCGTCGATAGTTTTTTTTGAGTGGCCTTTGATCGTTTCGTGATAAAAAAGAAACTCGCGAATAATCTCAGGGGAATCTTTTCTGTAATCCATAACTAACAGGCTTCCTATCATATTGCTTTTCACTTAACTTTTCATTGTAACCCTGCATGTTAGCATTTTAACATATTCAACGGGGAAGGTCTAGTTAATATCGAGATATAATTGAACAAAATAAAGATTTTGTTCAATTATCAAGAGACGCAGAGACAGCTCTGCGCACTTTTCTGCTTTTCTCTTTTCTTTATCCCCGAACGATCAGATTAATTATCTTGTTCTTTACTACAATAACCCGCATGATTTCTTTTCCTTCGATGAAACGCGAAATCTTATCGTCTTCTTTGGCTGCTGCCAGAACCGTGTCGTCGTCCGAGTCGAGCGGTACTTTTATTGCGCCTCTCAGCTTTCCTCCGATTTGCACAGCAATTTCGCACACTGCGTCAACCGTTTTGCTATCTTCATAATCCGGCCAAGGCTGCGTTGCCGCATACCCCTCAAAACCTTGACGTTCCCATAATTCCTCCGCGACGTGCGGCGCGAATGGCGATAAAAGCGCCAGCAAAATTTTGAAATCCCCACGCGATGGCCCCACGCTGTAAAAATCGTTTACCAATGACATGAGCGCCGCTATAGCCGTGTTGAATTTCAAACTGTCGATATCCGAACCAACCTTCTTTATCGCACGATGTACCGCAGTTTCGTGCGCTGAGGAAATGCCGTCCCCGATAAGTTGCGTTTCGGCTAGGTTCCAAATGCGATCCAAAAACCTTTTGCAACCCTTGACAGCCTTTTGCGACCACGGTGCAGTCTTTTCGAAGTCGCCGATAAACATGATGTATAACCTAAGCGTATCCGCTCCGAACTCTTTAATGATGTCATCAGGGTTTATTACATTCGAACGCGATTTGCTCATTTTTTGTCCGTCTTCGCCGAGTATCATACCCTGACTCGTCCGCTTCATGTACGGTTCTGAAGTTGGAGCAACACCGATATCGTAGAGGAATTTGTGCCAGAAACGCGAATACAGTAAATGTAACGTTGTATGTTCCATTCCGCCGTTGTACCAGTCTACGGGAGTCCAATACTCAAGCGCTTCGCGAGACGCCAGCATTTCTTTGTTATTGGGGTCTGTATATCTCAAAAAATACCAGCTTGAGCCTGCCCATTGAGGCATCGTATCAGTTTCGCGACGAGCCGGACCGCCGCACTTGGGACAAACCGTCGATATCCATTCAGTCATAGCGGCCAGCGGGCTTTCGCCCGTTTCTGTTGTTTCATAGTTTTCCACCTGCGGCAGCACAAGCGGCAATTCGCTTTCCGGTATCGCGACATATCCGCAATTATCACAACTGACTATCGGGATAGGCTCTCCCCAGTACCGTTGGCGCGAAAAAACCCAATCGCGAAGTTTGAAATTGACCTTCTCCTCGCCCAATCCCTTTTCAGTCAGCCATTTTGTCATCGTTATTATCGCGTCTTCGACGCTCATATTGTTTATAAACCCCGAGTTTACCATAATACCGGCGTCGCAGTCTGTATAGGCTTCTTTTTCGATATCGCCTCCGGACACGACTTCTATGATTGGAAGGTCGAACTTTTTTGCGAACTCCCAGTCGCGTTGGTCATGGCCTGGTACTGCCATTATTGCTCCGGTGCCGTATGTCGCAAGAACATAGTCGGATATAAAAATCGGTATCTCTCCGCCCGTAACAGGGTTTATCGCCCGTATTCCCTTGATTTTGACGCCGGTTTTCTCCTTACTCATCTCGGTACGCTCAAAATCAGATTTCTTGGCCGCAGCTTGCTGATACGCGCGAATCTCATCCAAGTTTCCCGGTTCCCATTTTTTTAGCAACGCGTGTTCTGGTGAGATAACCATATATGTCGCGCCGAATAGCGTGTCCGGGCGCGTTGTGAATACCCGTATAGTATCGCCGGACGTCGTGTTGAAATCAACCTCCGCGCCTACGCTGCGCCCAATCCAGTTTCGTTGCTGTATCTTGACGCGTTCAATATAATCAACGGTATCGAGATCGTCGACGAGTCTTTGGGCATACTTTGTGATACGCAGCATCCACTGGCTCTTTTCACGCCTTACGACAGACGCGCCACAACGCTCGCAAACCCCGTCTACGACTTCCTCGTTAGCTAGCACACACTTACAGGATACGCACCAGTTGACCGGAATAAGCGCCTTATACGCCAGATCATTTTCGAACATTTTCAGAAAAATCCATTGCGTCCATTTATAATACTCCGGATCCGTCGTTTCAACGCTTCTATCCCAGTCGAAACTATACCCAAGCATTTTGAGCTGTGCCGTAAAACGTTTTATGTTGTTAGCTGTGACAGTCGCCGGATGAACTTTGTTTTTGATCGCGTAATTCTCCGTCGGAAGCCCAAATGCATCAAAACCTATTGGAAACAGCACATTGTATCCCTGCATACGCCTTTTTCTGGATACAATGTCCATAGCTGTGAACGGCCTGGGGTGGCCTACATGCAACCCATCCCCTGATGGATACGGAAATTCGATCAATATATAGTATTTAGGCGCGTCGCCGTCGTCTAAAGCAGCGAAAGGCTTTTCCGCCTCCCATCTGTCTTGCCATTTTCTCTCTATGCGACTAAACTCATACTTCATATAGCGGTATCCCTCACAGTAATCATATCATTAATATCTACATCTTCAGCATCGGCCCACAGCCGCTCCAAAGTATAATATTCACGCTCTTCCTTCAAAAATAAGTGGACGATCACGCAACCAAAATCGATAAGCATCCACCCGCAACGCCTGTCCCCTTCCCTGCGCAGAGGCGTCTCGCCTTTTTCTTTCAACACCTTCTCGACTTCGTCCGCTATGGTTTTTAGTTGTGTTGACGAGTTCGCCGTACAGATCACAAAATAGTCGGCAAGGATTGTGACGTCTCTTGTTTTTAGCAATTTTATACTATGAGCTTTCTTGTTGTCAAGCGCGTTAATTATAAAACAGACAATATCTTTTGGTGTCAGCATACGTAATAACCAATCCTTTCATATATAATCATTCAACTGCCTCAACAGGCGGGGCGTCAGGGCTGATGGGAGAAGCGTCGGCTGGAGGGGTGGTCGCTTCAGGTGGCGCGTCTGTTTGCGGAGCCGCGTTATCCGGGCTATCAGTTTGGGTTTGGCCTGGATCCTCGTCCAATGGCGGTATTTCGTCAGACGGCGGATAAGTCGTCACAACGTCAGTATCTGGAAAATCATCCAGGTTCTCAGATGAGCCCGTATCTGGAACTTCGTCTACATCGCCGGGCGGATTTTGTGAAGTTTTGTTTGACGAATCGCTTGGAGTATTATTGTTTGGTTTTGCCGGCTGACTGCTAGTCGATGAGCTGCTGGACGAACTTTTGGGTGAACTGCTGGACTGACTACCGCCAGCGCTGCTGTTCGGGTCGTAGCTAGCTCCTCTGCTGCTCGATCCCCATGACGAGTTGCCTAGGCGGTTTCCATCAGTGACGTATAGCTTCCTGTCCGCGCCCCTGGTCAGTATGCTCACATCTTGGTCAGTTATTTCCACCCGGAACGGATTGAGATATTCGTTAACCATTTCCAGCCATGGCTCAACATATACTGTAACATAAGACGCTCCATCTACAGAATCGACATAATTCCCCGGTAGAGTCATAAAGTTTACGTCTTCGGCTTCCATTTTCAAGAGTTCTTTTCCAAGCCAAACCAGATTGTTGAGCGGCAAGTTAGTTTTAACGTTGTTAATGAATATATTTGCCAAATCAATAACATTAATTGAGTTTCTTTTTGCCAATATCTGTTCGGCCGCAGCTTTCAAAAAGCCTTGCTGGTTGCTGATTCTGGCTATATCTCCGCTTGCGTACCGTCTGAATCGTAGTATCTCCAGCGCTTGCTGACCGGTGAGGCCGCGCTTCATCCCCTGTCTATAACTGATATGAAGGTTTTGCTCATTGTCGTGGTATTCCATATTAGATGGAATATAATAATCAACTCCACCAACAGCGTTAACAAGCGTAACGAATGCCTTCATATCGACGTTGAACCAAAAATCGACCTCAAAACCAAGTATATCTGCAAATGACTCGATAGTTGCCTGCATCGCTTTATCTTCAGCATTGTCCTGGCCTTTGAACTCGATCCGTCTGTTTGCCCGTATGGCGTTGACTTTTTTTGAACTCCAACTAACGTTTGCCATCGTGTCACGAGGGATACTAACAACATTTAAGGTGTGGTTGGCAGCGTCGAACGTTGCGACCATGATCACATCCGTATTGGCGCTACCATCCGTGCAAAACATGATAAAAGCAAACTTATTCATGTCTCTGATGCCATCGTCAGCACTGACTTCATTTCCAGTGGGCGGGATGTCTACTGAATTGATGGGCGGCTCATTGTGGTAACCGGTACTCTCAGTACGCCGCACGTCATTTCCCTTAAGGCTCGTATTGACTTCGGGTGGGGCGACCGCAAGCTTATAATACGCTAGCGCGGCTGCTGTCGCGACTACCGCCACTCCGCCAATAATCATAAGGATTTTTAGCGTTTTTTTCCACCAGATTTTTGGACCTCTAACGCTCTTCCCGTAGCTCTTCTTTGATACGGTATCCAAATTTCCCAGTAAATGCCGCCCGCTCCGTAAAGTCCCTGACAATTTCATGACCATAATTTCCCCTTTGCTTGCTATACCCTCGGTTTAATCGATATATTCATACTCGCTTAAGGCGTCTATAGTCGTATGGTCCGGGGTGATGCCTCGCGACACGACGTCCTCAATAGTCATTTCCAGTCCCCTCTTCACCGCACTGTCAAGATTCTCATAAGCTAACCGACGTAATTCCTCCAACCCCGGAATATCCCTGGTAAACTCAATGTAGTCGGAAATATACATCACTTTTTCGAGTACCGACATGCCTACTCTTCCTGTCGTATGCCATCTGATTGCATCGGCAACCTCGTCAGATACGCCAAATATATCCTTTGCGAGCGCCGCGCCGGTTTTTGGGTGGAGCAGTTTTTCTCCAAAATTACTAAGATCCCCGACAGGTATGCCTCTGTCTTCAAGAATTCTTCTATTCTCGTGGCTGCCAAGTCTTTTTGTGATATCGTGTAGTATTGCAGCCTCTCTCGCGTCGTCAGGCGGTACGCCCCAACGTTCCGCCAGCCGTAAAGATTCCGCTTCGCATCCGGCGACGTGGGGTATGCGCTCAGGGTTGAGCATCGAGTAAGCGCGTTCGCGCAGCCAGTCCCAATTTGGTTTCGCCCCATAGAGTTTGTTTTTGATAATATATGAGTAGTTTGTATCAGCAATGTATCTTACGCCTTCACGTTTTGTTAACATTGCGCGTATTTCCGATGATGAAATCTGAACGGTGGTATTTATCACTATCTTCGAAGCGACGCCGTAGCGCTCTTTCAAAACGGCCGAATAGCTTTTTATCCTTTTGCGGTCGTCCGAATCGCGAAAAAACACGGCGGGCGTCACCATTCCAAGTAGTCTTTCATGATCTTTCCAGGTTTCAAGCGTCAAGAACATATCAGTCCCGACAAGCAGGTACAATTCAGCATTCGGGTATATTCCCTTTAATTCAGTAACTGTGTCAACAGTATAGCTTGGCCATGGGTTTTTAACTTCGATATTTGACACGATTGTCCTGTCCACATTCCAGAACGCCGTCATCGTCATAAAAAGACGAATATCGGCGGATGGCGTGCCGGCAGGCAAAGGTTTGTGCGGCGGAACTCCCGCTGGGACGATAAGCATCAGATCAAGGTTAAGCTGGTTCGCGGCTGACATTGCTGACAGCACATGTCCTATATGCGGCGGGTTGAATGTCCCGCCAAATATACCTACTTTCATAAAAAACGTCCATCCCTTTCGGAAATTCTTTTCGCGGTCAACTGATCAAACCGTTCATACCTCTTTTCTTTAATAATATTGAAAAACTCCTTAACGCGGCCCCTCTGTGAGAGATGGCGTTCTTCTCCTCAGGCGATAGTTCCGCCATAGTTTTGCTGTAACCATTCGCTATGAAAACGGGATCGTATCCAAATCCTCGCCAGCCCCTGGGTTCGTCCGCTATTTCACCGACGCATTCGCCCTGCGCCGTAATTACGCCGCCGTCTGGAAACACGCACACGATCATACAGACAAACTTAGCGTTTCGGTCGCGGACACCACTAAGTTTTTTAAGGAGATAGCCGCATCTTTCGGCGCTGGACAAACCCTCCCCTCCAAATGTGCTAGTGTACACGCCGGGCGCGCCGCCTAAAGCGTCGACCATCAGTCCGGAATCGTCCGCGATTGCAGGCAAACCGGACAGAGCGCATATTGCGTTGGCTTTCAAAAGAGCGTTTTCTTTGAACGTCGTCCCGGTTTCTTCTATCTCGACGTCGATGCCGACATCGGCGCGCGTCAAAAACTCAATACCTAACCCCGGCAGGATTTCTCTCATTTCTTTTATTTTACCAAGGTTGTTGGTAGCCAGCACAAATTTCACTCAAGTATCGCCTCCGAAAAATCTTGCCCATCGAATTCAATCAAGTCTTCGGGCTTTTCGCCAACACCAACAAGCTTTACAGGGACGCCAAGCTCCGAGGCTATCGCATATACGATGCCTCCCCTCGCCGTACCATCGAGTTTTGTAAGAACGATGCCGGTTACGTCGGCCGTTTCTTTGAATTGCTTTGCTTGAATAAGTCCATTCTGGCCTGTCGTCGCGTCCAGGACAAGGAGCGTTTCTCTATCGGCGCCTGGCAGCTCCCGGTCAATAACGCGGCTTATTTTATTAAGTTCATTCATGAGATTCGATTTATTATGCAGCCGACCGGCTGTATCGCAAATAATAACATCCGCTCCGCGCGCCTTTCCAGCGTTTATTCCATCGAATATGACCGACGCTGGATCCGCTCCTTCTTCGCGTCGCACTATATCCGCGCCCGCGCGGTTCGCCCAAACCGATAGTTGTTCACTTGCAGCGGCGCGGAACGTATCCCCCGCGCAGAGCAGAACTTTTTTACCTTCGCTTGCGTAACGGAGCGCGAGTTTTCCTATTGTAGTAGTCTTCCCTACCCCATTTACGCCAACAACCAGTATTACAGACGGTTTCGTGCCGAGCTTAAGGCTTCCATCGCCAATATCAAGCAGCCCCGCCAGAATTTTGGAAAGCTCGGCTTTGAGTTCCTCACTTGACCGATATCCTTCGCGCCTCGCTGTTTCGCGAAGCGTTTCAACTGCACAGGCGGCTGTTTTCGCTCCAAGGTCGGCAATAATGAGAGTCTCCTCAAGCTCGTCATAAAAATCATCTTCCGCGCCTGAGAATGCGGCGAAAACATTACCGAGTTGGGTAGATATGCTTTTTTTCGTTTTTAATAAGCCTTCTCGAATTTTATTGATAAATCCCAATTGTTTTCCCTCATTAGTTATGAACGTCTATGCTTTTCATATGTTTTTCCGCTTCATCCAAGTCGATTTTCAGCATGCTCGAAACACCTAGTTCCTGCATAGTGACGCCATACAAAACATCTGCTTCTTCCATCGTGCCCCGCTGATGTGAAATAACTATCATCTGCGTGATGGCGGACATACGCCGTAGATGCTCGGTGAAGCGGAGTACATTGGCGTCGTCAAGCGCCGCGTCGATCTCGTCCATAACTACGAACGGCGGCGGCCGCACAGTTAATATCGCAAAATAGATAGCAATTGCCACAAAAGCCTTTTCACCGCCTGACAGCAGCGTTATTGTTTTAAGCGACTTGCCTGGAGGCTGGACATTGATTTCAATTCCACATTCGAGCACGTCGTCGGGATCCTCTAAAACAAGGCATGCCCGTCCGCCGCCAAACAGTTCCTTGAATGTTTTTTCAAAGCTCTCATTGATGCTTTCGAATTCGCGCGCGAATATATCCCGCATCCGCGCGGTAAGCTCGCTAATAATACTTAATATTTCTCCTTTTGCCTTTTCAACGTCGTCACGCTGGGAAGTCATGAACAGATATCTCGTGTTGACGCGCTCAAATTCATCTATTGCCCCAATGTTTGGATTGCCCAGTTCCGATATCTGTTGCTTAATAGACGTAATACGCCTTTGCGCCTCAGCGACGCTTTCAATGCGCGCGCCAGCGTCCAACGCTGCGCTCCGGCTCAACTCGTAGGTATCCCATAGTTTGTCCAGAATCTGCTTTTCTTCCATTTGCGCCGCGAGTTTTTTCTGCTCCAACCTGGAACACTCACGCTCCAAATTAAGCAGATCATTGTTTTTGCCTTGTAACGATTTATTGAGACTGCTTCTTTTCGCTTCTAACTTGATTTTATCGTCGCATAATTCCGACAAGGTACGTTTGCGAGAATCGATCTCATTGAATACAGACGACAAAACACGTTGATTATCTAGGATTTCAGCGCGTATCTTCCCGTTTTGGCTTTCAAGGTTTTCGATCGTTTCAATCTGGCGGTCGCGACTGCCGTACATTTCGTCTCGTAGAGCGCTGAGTTCTGATACGGCCTTTTCTAAAGCTGCATTTTCCGCCTCGAGCGACGCGTATTGCGCCCTGAGTTCGGAAAGCGACGAATTTACATTTTCGCGTTTTTGCGAAAGAAGCTCTTGCCCGCGCATCGCTGTATCAATCTTTCCTTTGAGCAGTTCCAGCTCCGCTTCCAGTAATGATATGCGAGTTCGCGCGTCCTCCGTTGCCACGTTGTTTTGTTGTATCCTATTTTCGATCGATTTGAGCTCGCTGTCATAAACTGAGATGGCGTCATTCGCTGCCACAATAAGCTGCGCGCGGTGTGTTTCTTCAACTTCGAGCTTGATAACTTGTTCCTCGGCAACGCGAAGCTCGGAACGCGCCGTTTCCAGTTCATATTCAGCCGCGCTTTTCTCTCGGACACACTGCGCGTACTCGCGTTCAGCTTTTTTAATATCCGCACGATGAGAGTCGATCCGCCCCGCAAGCTGTTCAAGCTCATTCGCGCGCGAAAGAATTCCAGCGTTACTCGCGGCTGAGCCTCCAGTCATAGACCCGCCAGCGTTTATGGTCTGTCCATCAAGCGTGACTATCTTATATCTATGTTTTTGGTTTCTTGCCATTCTAACCGCGTTGTTAAGGTCGTCCGCAACTAGGACGCGCCCCAGCAGGTTCGCATACACGCTGGCATACTTTGATTCAAATTCTATAAGATCATACGCGATACCTTCAAATCCCTGTTCTGCCGCGAATTCATTTGAATCCAAAACGCCGCCCTTTATAACGGACAGCGGCAAAAAGGTAGCTCTGCCACCGTCACGACGCTTCAAGAGATTGATTGCCGCTTTTCCGTCTTCTTCAGTATCGACGATAATATGTTGCATAGCGCCGCCAAGAGCGGTTTCGATAGCCGCTGTGTACCTATCGCCAGCCTTCAACTGCCCTGCAACAGTGCCGTGTATATTTTTCAGCGAACCGCGCGACGAATCCTGCATCACGAACTTCACCGCTTTCGAGTACCCCTGATAATCCTTTTCCATTTCAGAAAGAAGTTTTTGCCTTGATTCAAGCGTTTTAAGGTCAAACGACATTTTGTCCAGTTTGTCGCCGTGCATTATTGTTTTATTCAAACGGTTTTGTGCTTTCAACGCCAATCCATCAACGATATTTGTGAGCGATATGGCTTCTTGTTTTGCTTTACTGAGTTTATCAATACTTTCTTTGTATTCCGTTTTCATATCGCCAAGTTTTCCGGAAGCAGTTGCAAGCTCAAGCTTCACAGAGTTATCCATATCGTACAGTTCCTGCGCTTGTGAAGCAAGCGCCGACAATTCTGACTTTCCTTCACCGAGACCGTTTTGTCCGTTTCCTTCGCTTGCGAGCATTTTTCCAAGCTCTTCGCTCTGTTCCCCTACTGAGTCCTTTATGCTGTCAAGTTCGCACATTAGCGAATACATCCGCTCATCCAGGACGGTCTTTTCGCCTTCGATAACGTGAATCCTGGTTTTGCGTTCGTTTATCTGCGCGTCAACGCCATCCTGACGGGTATCCTGACTTTTCAGTTCCTGGCGCAACCGTTCGATTTGGATGGAATTGCCTTCCAGTTGTGACTTGAGTACCGCTATAGCGCTCTCCGTGTCACTGTGCCGCGTTTCCGCCGAGGATATGAGTTCCCGCGACGAATCCGCTTCGATATCGAGTTTGCGCATATCCTCAGCCAGTGACTCGATATCTTCAAATCCAGCTTCGACCGCGAGAGTGGCTGAATCAAAATCCCGTTTAGCCGCCGCATAGTCCGCGTCAGCTTTATCAGCCCGCGTTCGTAGCGAACTCAGTTCGCGCAGCCACACTGATATCTCTATACCGCGCAGTTCATCACGCAAGAGAAGGTACTTTTTCGCGGTTTCAGCTTGCTCAAGCAAAGGTGCCTTTTGTAGATCAAGTTCGGATATTATGTCGCCGATCCTGACCAGGTTTTCATCTGTCTGTTGGAGTTTCCGTTCCGCTTCCTCTTTTCTGTGCCTGTATCGCGATATGCCGGCAGCTTCTTCGAATATTTCCCGCCTGTCTTTGCTTTTTGTAGACAATATTTCAGAAATTCTTCCCTGTCCGATTATGCTGTATCCCTCTCGTCCAAGTCCAGTGTCCATCAACAGTTCGCTCAGATCTTTGAGCCGCGCCAGCGTTCTGTTTACATAGTATTCGCTCTCCCCGGATCGGTAGTATCGCCTGGTTATCATGACTTCAGAATTGTCCAAATTGAGAAACCTGTTGGAGTTATCCAAAATTAACGAAACTTCAGCAAAACCAAGCTGTGGTCGTCTTTGAGTCCCTCCAAAAATAACGTCTTCCATTTTTCCGCCGCGCAAGGTCTTTGTCGACTGTTCGCCCATAACCCATAAGATGGCGTCAGCTATGTTGGATTTCCCGCTTCCATTTGGCCCGACAATGGCGGTGATTGGTTTGTCGAAAGCTATCCGCGTTTTTTCGGGAAAAGACTTAAAGCCTTGTATCTCCAGGGATCGTAAATACAGCGCGAACACCATCTTTCGTTTTGTGATTAACAGTTTTGTTGATGAAATAACGCCGAAAG
>JGI24702J35022_10000005_pt1 | contig 97723 bp, 76 predicted proteins | sample TergutTh196P4_FD_35022 | JGI IMG/M metagenome (IMG submission 35022) | reverse complement strand
ACCGGAAACAGGTCGTCGTTATAATAGACAACCTCGCCCAAGCCCTCGCCGCTAAACGAAAAGTACTCGCTTTCAAGATGACCAACTATTTGCCCTGTCGACGCTTCAAGTGATTCAGGGATAAGGATATATTTGCCTGTATCAGCAAACTGGGCAGCCAGTTCGTTTGAGATAAACTGTTCCACATACTCTTTTGATGCAAAAATTAGGGGGATTTCATCGTACAAACCAGTGACTCTGAGCGGGCTCCCGCCCATGTAGAAGAAGAAGCCATTATTGCCTTTCAGTTTTTCAAGTAATGCTTGGATAGTGTCTAATTCAAAGCTTACATTTTGCTGAGATTTTGTGCCTACATACTGTGGCTTTACATAAGACGCTGTATATAGGTTCTCAATCCGTTCTAAATATTGATCTTCTGTTGCTTCTAGACGAAGGAACCTGAAAACAGCATATGCACTGTTTATCGTATAGGAGGCAGTGAACAGTATCAGCATGACTCTAAGCAGGTAGTTCAGGCTTTTCCACTTCTTCAAAGGGCTTTTACCTTTGACAGCAAGATTTGCGTTGATCGAAAGAATGACGGCGAGCGTAACCGTGCTAAGTGACAATAAAACAAAGATAAGCATAACAAGTGATACAGCAAGGTTGTAAATCAAGGGTAGGGCATTTGACAGGCTGGTCTCAATGATACTGTAGTAAAGAGAGGTAGTTGCCAGCACATTTATCAGGAAAACAAGGACAATCTGCCTCAATACATGCTTGTTGAAAATGTCTTTTGTGCTGTAGCCTTCCAGCTTCATGAGCTGGATAGCCTTTGTCTTTTTGGAAAGGATGGCGTTTAGGCCTAGTACCACCATACTTGCCGTCAATGCTACGAACAGCATTTCTTGAAGGAAAGGAGCGTTCTGGTTTCCCATATGAAGGTGTAAAAGCATCGTTGTGAAGCTCAAGTTCGGATAGGCTGCTTTGATATCGGCAGTGAAAGCCGCATAGATATAATCCTTGTTCTCGTCGTAAGTGACTAAGTGGTATGGATAGAATACCGACTTGTTGCCATTGCTAAAGTCATCTAAGTAATAGATCTTGAAGTTCTCGTTCCTGATCGGGTTATAGATCACCCCCTTAGCTTCGCCGTCGTTACTGAAATAGTACTCGCCTGGTGAGACTGACGTAAGTGCTCCCTCTGTCAGAGGGATATTGTGTAAGTACCATTCGTCATCAGTGTATAGCCAGATGATTAGATCATGGTCTATGTCAAATCTTTGATAACAGTTCAGGTTGTACTTGTCTAACAATTCTATGAAATACTTCTGGAACTCTCTGGTTTCGCTTTCATCAAGCTCACCGCTAATTGCAAAATAATAGACCTCGGGATCAGGCGCAAAAGTAGTTATGTTGTTAAAAACTAAAACATCATACTGCTGAAGCGCCAACCGAAAGACGAACAAGCTGTTGATCACAACTAGAACAGCCAATGCTTTTTTCATTGAGTCCCCCTGTTAGAAAACTAACGCTAAACACTACATGCTAGTCTTTTTATAACATTTTATATGTAATAGTATTGTTGTTTCATTGTATCTGCCTTAAACCAATGATATCTAGATAATTGAATAAAACGTGGTATTTTTAACGTGAAACTGGGTTGGGGTGTAATTGTTTGATCTGATTTCACTCACAGCTTTCGATCGAAGGTTGAGTCAACCAAAGAGCACGATAAGGTTAGCAGAGCTGTTTCTGTCTGCACACTGGCTCTATTCACAAAAAGTTGCTGGTTTAGATGCAGATGTTGGATACCACACGCTTTTGACAACCAAAATGACTTCTTTTTGCCTATTTTGGTTGTCAAAAGCGTGTGGTATCCAACCTCCTCGCCCAATTCGATGCCCTATGGGGCGAAAAAGAAGCAGGCCCTCCTACGCTCCCAGGCTTTGCGCCTGTGCCGAGGCGCGTCAGGAGAGCCTTTGCCTCATGTATAGCTGACAGCAAAACCTGACACATGTCTCACTCTGTAACCAGGGCATACGCCGAGATCCTCCGAATCCGGGCAGCAATAAGCATGGCAAAGGCATAGGACAAGAGCACCATCAGCACACAGACGGCTACCGTCAAGGCTAGCGGCGCCGGCAGGGAGGCGGTCATAATGCCCATACCCCTAGTCAGCGCCACGAACAACGAGTTGAAGCCAAATACGCCGGCCAAGCCTCCCAAGGCGACGCCGATCACAACTACTGGCATCAGATATAAGGCAAGCTGGTTCATCAGCTGAAAAGTCGTAAAGCCTAAAGCCTTTTGAATGCCCAGCTCACGGCGTTGACGCAGTATCACGGTCTTAAGCACCAGGTAAAGCACCAGGAAGATCACCAGTACAGTCACCGTGACCAGCACAATTGCAACCATCAAGAAGATATCGCCATACATGCCCAACTGGGCGTCTAAAAGCTCCTTGAGGTTGATCGAGCTGTCCAGGCGCGAGTCGAAGCGAGAGTTGATGCTATCGACGAACTCGCCTGTGAGCTCGTTGTCGATCAGGTAGACATAGAGCTCTGTCGGCTCGAAGTCGGGCTGCACCCGTAAAAAGCCCTCGATGGTCATAGCACTGATGATGCCCCCGTTGTTCACTGACTGGACCAGGCCTACAACCAGGTAGTCGGCACTTTTCCCGGGATGTGTGACCCTGGCGGTGTCCCCAATGCTAAGTCCGCTTAAACTGGAAAGTGTGCCGCTTAGACAGATCTCGTTATCGTGTATGGGATAGCGCCCTGCGTAAAGCATCGCGCCTTCCAGGAGGCTGAAGTCCTCGACGATGTTGTTGTAGACATACTGGTCGCCGATCATGATGGAGGAGTCTTGGTTATAGCATGTCTTTCTTACATTATTATCTTTATCGATAGCTGCTCTGACCAGGCTGGCGTCTTCAGGGGTCTTGAAGACGAAAGCGGCATCGGGAATCTCGCCGCCAATCAACTGGGAAAAGGTATCTTTTTTCACTCCGAGGTTGTCATAGACTGCCAGGCTGGCTACTGCTGAAAAGCTCATTACCGTCACGATCAGCACAATCATCACCATCTGGCCTTTGGATTGAAGAGCGCTTTTTAAAGCCAGCTGCCAAGTGAGGGAGCCTCGTGCCTTGTCCAGCGAGAAGCGGTTCTTCTTAAAGTTATGGGTCGTGAGTCCCTGTCGGAGAGCGGTCAGTGGCTGCAGGCTGCGGATGCGCCTGGCCGAGAGCCAGGTGACGACAAGCACGGCCAACAAGATGGAGGCCAGTGCAATTGCCGAGACAGCCGGGTCGAAGCCCTGCTGCCATTGCAAGGCTGTCTGCTGCTCGAGCGTCCTGGAGACGACCGGCAACAGGGTATAGGAGCAGGCGATGCCGGCAACCGAGCCAACCAAGGCAATTGACGAGAACTGGATGACAGTAGCCGACAGCAGCTGGCTGCCTGTGTAACCGACAGCCTTCAAGGCGCCGATATTGGTGATGGCCTCCTCGATGCTGTTGCGGATCCTAAAGCGGACGACCAGCAAAGATACCAGCACGATCATGCCAGAGAAAACGACAAGAATGACCGATGTGATGCCAGACATCGAGGTACGCAACTGCTTGACGCTGCTGTAGGTCAAGGACTGGGCATAGAGGGTGTCGGCCCTTTCGACCTCGGTTTTGTAGAAGAACTCCTTTAGGCAGTCCATGAACAAAGCAGTGCTGTCTTCAGGGTTCGACATCCTCGCCCTGACCACCATGCATTCAACAGCAAGGCCTCTCGCTTCTAGGGCCTGGTAGCCTTGCTTTGACAGGTAGGCCTGGTAAATCTGGTTGTTGATCGAGCCAAACATGATCTCTTCGGTAAAGCCGGTGATACGATACCGTAAAACCTTGTCCCCTAAAGTCATCACCATCGTGTCGCCCAGCCCATAGCCGCCGGACTTGAACATATAGGGCAGACAGACCTCATCTTTAGCTAAGGGCGGCCTTCCCTCCACCATGGTCAAGTCGTTCATCTGGCGCGGGCTATCAGCATCCACAAAGAAAAAGACCGCCGGCATCTTGCCTCCGCTATAGGTGATGTCCGCCCAAAAGGACAGGGAAGGCTCAGATTCCACCTCGGTCACTCCCGGGTATCCCTGCAAATAGTCAAGCTGGGACTGCGAGAACAGGCGCTTCTCCTCAAGTAGGGCATAGTGCGGCGCGTGCAAAGCCTCGCTTCGTTGGTCGAAAAAGTCACCGAAGCCGACCATCAACAAAAGGCCGAGGTTGAGAAGCATGGCAGATATCAAGGCAAAAGCGAGCAAGCTCGCAGCCTGGCTTTTGCTTTTGCGTAGGTTCGCGGTAATGATAGGCATTAAATTCTTCATCTTGATTGTCTTCTTTCTAAACAGCGTCCAATTCATGGGGATAAGAACAACCTGTCTTACCAGCCCATTCCTACTAAAAACGACCGAAGGTCCTCTCTGCGGGCCTCTCCGGAGCCTGGCTGGTCAGAGTAGCCGCCGAGGTCGTACTCTCCGCAGATCACCCCGTCTTTCAAGTAGAGCACGCGGTTTCCACGCAAGGCGGAGTTGATGTCGTGGGTGACCATCACCACGCTTTGCCCTCTTTGGTTCGCCTCCGTCATCAGGTCGAGCACTGCGATGCCTGTCGCATAGTTCAAAGCCCCCGTCGGCTCGTCGGCGAAGAGCATCACCGGATCGTTGATCAAGGCCCTGACAAGTGCGCCTCTTTGGGCTTCTCCCCCTGAAAGCTGAGCCGGGAACTTGTGATAGTCCTGCTCGCTTAGGCCTACCTGGCCAAAGAGCTCAATAGCCCGTGCCGCTACCTGCTTGCGGTTCTTGTTGACCAAGAGGCCGCTAGCCATGACGTTGTCCATCAGGCTCATGTTGTCGCAGAGGTAGATTTGCTGAAAGACGAATCCGCAGTTCTGGCGGCGGAAGACCGCTAGCTGGTCGCTGGACTTGTCCGAGATGCGCTGGCCGCTGAAGGTGACCTCGCCCAAGCTGGGGGTGTCCATGCCGGAAAGCGCGTAAAGCAGGGTCGACTTGCCCGAGCCCGACGCGCCCATGATCACGGTGAAGTCGCCCCGGCGGATCTCTAGGTCGAGGTTACGCAGCACATGCTGCTGCACCCCGGCACTTGAGAAGGTCTTGCATAGCTTGTTGGTGCTGATGATGATATCGCTGTTGCTGTTGCTCATTTTGTATCTCCCACTCTGCAAAGCTGCTCGCTTAACACTTCTAACTGTAAAGCTCTTGTCTTGCTACTTGCTATTAAGCCACGCCGGTCCTTAACAGGTCTTTACATAAGCCTTAACTGATCCTTAAATCTTTGCGGCTTGCTTGACTGGCGGCTTGTTTGGCTGGCGCTAAGCGAGTGCGGTTGGGAGGGGCTGCTTGGCTGCGCTATTGTTTATGGGTGAAGCAGGGTTTTGCTGAAAATCATGCCGGACTTGCCGGTCTCTGCAAAGGAGCCGGATTCGCCCGCTAGCCGTCCAGCCTCAGCCAGAAGCAGACTTCGAAGCCCGGCTTGGCGTTCATGCATTCTAAGCGCCCGCCCATCCGCTCGACTAGGTAACTGGCGATAAAAAGGCCCAGCCCGTAGCCGTTTTGGCCCGTAGCTGAGGAGCCGCGATAGTATTTCAAACGCAGCAAAGGCAGTTCCTCGTCGGGCACGCCCGGCCCAAAGTCACGCAAGCTGACCCGCAGGCAGTCATCGTCGACCTCTGCGGCAAGCACGATTTGCGTACCAGCGTATTTGTATGAATTGGCGATGATGTTATCCAGTACCTGGGCCAGGCGGGACGGGTCAGCAAGCACAAGGCAAGCCGGAATATCTTCTATATGGAGAAGCCCCTGGTAGTCAGCGCTTTTGGCAATCTCTTCGATCTGGCTGCTTGGGACAGCTGCTACCTGTACGCTTAAGCTGTCCAACTCCGCAAGCGTCGTCTGGAAGAGCTCGGTCACCAGGCTCTCGATCTGGGAGGCCTTTTCTTGAATGGTCTTCAGCTTTTGGACTGAGCCCTGGTCAGCGGTAAGCTCCATCAGCTCTGCTACCGCCTTGATGGACGAGAGAGGGGTCTGGATGTCATGGCTCAGCGAGGCAACCAGCTCGCGCTTGGACTGCTCGGCTGCCTGCTCGCTTAAACGCGCCCGTTGGAGCTCGTCGCGTAACAGGTCAAAGCTCTCTGTGAAGGCGCCGAAGGCGTTGCCCTTATCCATATTCAAAGGCTCGTCCAGCTCCCCGGCGGCAAGCCTGACGGCAAAGCCCTGCATGTTGTGAAAGGGGCGGAGGACCTGGCGGTCAAGGCTAAAAGCAAACACTGCCATGACTGCTGACGTCGCTGCCAGAATGGCTGTTAGGGCTATCAAAAGGCTGTTACGGTAGGCCTGTAGCTGGGCGTTGATGTCGTTGGCGATGATCACCTTGCCTAGCACTTCTCCATCTAATGTTATATCGACTATCGAGTCGCCTCTGCGCAGGGCAGTGAAGACATCCTCAGAAAGGCCGGCCTTGGTTGCGTACAAGACGTTTCCTTGGCTGTCGATGACCACATAGTCATGATCGCTCTTTGGGGCTTGGAAGCCTGGCTTGCTGAGCGAGCCGAACTGGTCGCCGAGGCGCATAGCCAAGTCGTTGGCCTGCACTGGGTCTGCATTGATCGTTGGGCTAGGCAACAAGAAGAATGCGCACATCAAGCCGGCGGCAAGTATTGCCATATAAGCCAGCAGGTAGTTACGGGCCCTCACTGGGCATCGCCTGCAAACAGATAGCCTGTCCCCCAAACCGTCTTGATCAGCTGCGGCTTGTTGGGGTCGTCTTCCAGCTTTTCCCGCAGGCGGCGGATGTGCACGTTTAGCGTGTTGTCGCTGGTGATCGAGTCTTCCCAGACCCTCCTGAACAGCTCCTCTTTGCTGATCACCCTGTTTTGATTCTTCATCAGATAGCTTAAAAGCTTGAACTCCATCGTCTTCAACTCGACGTTTTGGCCATCCAGGCGAAGCGATTGGGCTGCTTCGTCTAGTACCAGCCTGCCGATGGTCAGCGTTGGTGACGGCGCGCTGCGGTAGCGGCCTAAGACCACCTTCACTTTTGCCAGTAAGACAGATAGCGAGTAAGGTTTTTGAATGTAGTCGTCTCCGCCGATGGAGAGCGCGAGGATCATGTCGTCGTCGCTTTGACGGGCGCTGATGAACAGGATGGGGATGTCTGTCACCTCGCGCAGACGTTTGCAAAGGTCAAAGCCTGAGGAGCTGCCGAGGTTGATGTCGAGTAGAATCAGGTCGGCGCTGTTGGCTTGCAAAAATCGCATGCATTCCGTATCGTTGCTGACCCAGTAGGCGCTTATGTCGAACATGCCGAAGTATTCGCAGGTAGACTGCGATAAAGCTTCCTCGTCGTCTACTATCAGGCAGTCGTATCTCATCTTTTCTCCCCATAAGGTGTAACGCTTTTCCAAATTGGCACTTCTGTCATCATATCAAAACATCAGCCGAGAAAAACGAGCCTTTTTGCTAAGCTGGATTCTTTGGCGAGACCGATGAAAACAGATTGGCGTTGTAGCGGTACCTTCGAGCCAGTATGCTTATCAAGGCATGGCAGCCTTGGCTTTCAAAGCTTCCCTGGAATAGAGGCTTGCCCCACTTTGTGGGATACCATACGCTTTTGACAACCAAAACGGGCTATTTTGAGCCATTTTGGTTGTCAAAAGCGTATGGTATCCAAACATTACTAAGAATTGGCTGGCATAACATGGCATGAAGCTATGCCAAAGCCTAACAAATAATAAACTATCAATAGCTATTGTTATTTTTCTAAAGCTTCTTCTTGTATGATGCAGTAATAAACCATCCAAGGAGGCTTAGTGCAAGAAATAATAACAATATTTAATACAAGTCTGAGCAGACAGGCTCTTCGCAAACAAGTAAAAGGAGGCAAACTAATACGCCTTTTCCGCGGTGCTTATGTGGAAGCCTCAAGTTATGAAGGCTTAGACCTAGCTGGAAAGTACAGGGTTCGGGCAAAGGCTTTTCTGGCTATACATCCAAAAGTCAAAGCTTGGGGCGTCACTGCAGCAGCACTTGATGGGGGCCCGGTGCTTTCAACAGCGTCCTTGCACTTCTCTGCTAGGCCCGAGTATATGAAAAGCAAAGCAGACGGCTGCCACTTTCACCTAGAGCTTCCACCCACGCCCGTTATCAACAACCATGTTGCGCAAATGCTTTTTGAATGCGCCTTGACCTCCCCGCTGCCAGATACGCTCATGGCAGCCCATTTCATTCTTCACCGCCATTCAACAGCTGCAAGGAAATCCATGGTAGCAAGCCGGGAAATTGATGGGAAGACGACCGAAGCGCTTGTTTGGCAACCTCTTTACGGAGAAGACCATAAGGTTAGCGCACCAAGCGAACCAAGCTTAAGGAAGCTCAATGCCAAAAACATTGATTTCCTAGACACATACACTGCTGCCCGCAAGACCCCCTTCTCTTCGCCTGCAGCAGAGCTTTTCTGGTTTGACTATGCACAGCTTTGTGTAGCCCATAATGCGAAACGGGCAATCAGCAAAGCTGTGCGGGCGGGGCTATATTTCACAGACCTGCCTGAGTCACCGGCAGAGTCTCTCTTTGTTGCCCGTTGTGTGGAGCTTGGCTTTGCTGTCCCCTATCTGCAAGCCAACATCATTGACCCAGCAAGTGGGCAGCTTTTGGGTCGCGTTGACGGATTGTGGCCTTCTAATGCAGTCCGGCGAAACATGTACCAAAGCGACAGCAAGTATGGACGCTACTTCTTCAGCAAACAACACGGAGACCAGGAATCTATCATCGTCGAGTTTGACGGCCAGCTAAAATACACCGATGATTACGTCGCTGCCCTGGACAGGGAGCGAAAAAGGCAAAATGCTATCAGCAACCTTGGGTACCGCTTTGTACGCATCAGTTGGGAGGACCTCATGCAAGTCAAGCGTTTGCATTCGATACTCACTCAAGCACGGGTGCCGCTGGCAGATGGCAGGCGTTATCAGTAAATAAACTTGACAGCGCTAAAACCATCATGGCGCTGTCAAGTTTTTGTCTGCGGTTATGCTTTTCTCCGCATAAAATCAATAATAGCTGTAGCGGATCTTTTCGAACTCGTCATAGATCCAGCCTGTACGCTCGGCCACAACCGCGTCTCCGGGAGCACCCATCATGTAACCGCCGAAGGCGTAGCCGCCACCGGGGGCCAACATGTCGCAAACTTCGCGGACATAGGCGCGGATTTCTTCTTCGGTGTGCTCGGGCTTGCAGACCCGGTCGTCGTTGAAGCCGCCGCAAATAGCCAGTTTCGGGAAGCGCTGCTTGATTCCCACCAGGTCGTTCATGTACTCAGCAGGGTTCCAGGCGTTGTAGCCCATGTCTACGATGTGCGGCACGAAAGGCTCAAACAGTCCACAATTGTGGTGCGAGGTCAAACATCCGGCCTCGACATAAGGAGCAATCGCAGCACGCCAGACCGGCTCGAAGATATCCTCGAACATCTCTAGCGAGACGAAGGGCGCGCGCTCGTGGGCAATGTCGTCGCCGCCACCACCGGTCTCCGGCTTGAAGTAGTAGATGAAGTTCTTGGCTAGCTCGACATTCAAGCCCAAGATGAAGTTGAGAAGGTCTTTTACCTCGTCAGGCTCTTCGAAGCAGGCAATCAAGCCATTGTCGAAGCCCATGAATGAAACGAGCATTTGGAAGTAACCGTTGCCAACCGAGGCCATGCCAGAAAGAATAGTGTCTGGATCCCAGTTCGGCAGCTGTGTGTCGGCGAGGTACTGCCAGTCGATGTTGTCAAGGACGGCTGGCCTTTTGATGATGTCCCGCCATTTAGTGATGTCTTCTAAAATGAATTCACCTGGCTTAGGGATTGGGCCGTTGTTCGCGTTAAACTCGCGGACATAAGGGACGCCGAACATATCCTTGCGTTCGGTGTCATCTCCCCAGTCTCCCATTAAACCGCCGAGGTCTGGGCCCATCCGGGCGCCGCCAAAACCAGCACTGCCGTCCATCATGGCAGGCACATACTCGGGAACTTCTCCCCTCAATAAACGTAAATAGTTCTCTTTTTTTGACAATGTGGGCATTAAAGTCCTCCTAACCTATTCAGTGTCTTATAAACTGCTATCGCCAGCTTGACCTGCTCGATGGACAGTAAGTCAGTCTGAAAGTCTCACTTGCAACCTGATCTAAAAGCCATCTACAAGCCAATCCCTTCGTTATTTTATGACAAGCAAAAGGACGTGGCAGGCTTTTCACCTTATAGCTGCAAAATAAACGGAACAGGCTTGGACTTATAGTGCTGCCCGCATATTAGGTGGGTGGCAAGTGGGGTGGTGAATGGAGGTGGCGAGAATGGTTCGGCTTAGACAAGCCCCAGTGCTACAAAACGACCGCACAAAGCTAGGGACAATTAAGGACCGAGTCTACTAAAGCTTGAAACTCAGCGATCGTTTTTGGCCTTGGTATGTCGTTTGAGCAGTCTAGCTTGTCGCTTATACTGTCCCAAGCCTCGTACAGCAGCGGCTTTTTCAGTCCTGCCTGTACAAGCGTTTCAGTCATCGCAAAAACCTCTTCGACCGGTGCGTCTGCCAGAATCTCGCCTTGGCTAAAGACGATCGCCCGCTTGGCGATGCGATAGGCAAAATCAACATCATGGGTCGAAATCACAATGGCTATGCCAAGCTTGCTGAGCGTCAGCAAGACCTCCTCTAACGCCAAAGCATTCTTCGGGTCAAGGGACGCCGTTGGCTCGTCAAGCAAGATCACTTCCGGACGCATCGCTAGAATATCGGCAATACTTACGCGCTTTTTTTCCCCACCGCTTAGGTACTGAGGCGCATAGTCACGGTAGTTTTCGATGTTCATCTGGGCCAAAGACTCATCGACTTGCGCCTTTACCTGGTCAAGGCTCAGGCCTAAGTTCATTGGCCCGAAGCTGACTTCGCTTTCGACGCTGCCTGCGATTATCTGGCTGTCCGGGTCTTGAAAGACCAAACCGACCGCCTGGCGCTGCCGGCTTACGTCCTTTTTGCTTTTGCCAAGCTCGTCTCCATGTAAATAAATACTTCCTTCCTGAGGCTGTAAGACACCGTTCAAACACAGGAAAAAAGTACTTTTCCCAGCGCCGTTGCTACCCAGGACAGCAACTAGCTCCCCAGCTTGAAAGCTCGCCGACACCTTGTTTAAAGCCAAATATCGGTCGTCGTACCTAAAGCTAATACCGGCTACTCGCAACAGTTCAGTCATCGCAGGGGCTCTCTCATATGGGGATAAGAGCAAGCATGCCCGTAGTTGCTATCAGTCCCAGGCTGAGGCATCTCTGTACCCAGCTGATACTGCGTTTTTGTACCAAAAAGCGTATTCCCGAATCAAAGCAACGGCTTTCCATGGCATCGTAGTTCGTACTTGCCAGTTGATGGCTGCGTGCCAGCAGGTTTGCGTAGATATAAGAGGTCGTGCGCAGGCTGCTGCGGTAATCACTCATTCCTAAACGGCTTTTAGCGGCATCGAACATCTCGTGATGCAGAGCCAACAAGATGAAAATGTAACGGTATATCAAATACATCAAATCTATAATAAGTTCAGGTAAATGCATACGGCGCAAGGTGTTGATAATGTCTGACATTGGTGTGGACATTCCGATGAGCAACAAGCAGCTCAATGCTCCAAGCGCTCGGCTAACGACTAGCAAAGTGTTTGCCTGTGCTTCGGCGCTTACAGTCAGCCAGACACCAAAAGCATATACATTTATAAGACCGGTAGGCTCTGCCTGCAACTCAAATAATAAAGCAAGTCCACCGACAAGCAGGAAGGATAATGGCAAGGCAAGGATCTGCACATACTCATGAAGTTTCATGCCCCCAACGAAAACCGCAAGAACCAACATCACTAACATGAGGTAAGCCCCAGTCAGAGGCTGTCTCGATACAACGCCTAGGATAGTCAAAATGAATAAAGTCGCAATTTTTAACGTGGCATTGACAAAGCGCAACTTGGAAAATTGGGCTACTACGTCAATGGAGATAAAATCCATGTGCTTATGGCGGTTATTAATATAGAGAAAGGCTGCCAGGCTGACGCTGAGGCTGATATTTACGGGCAAAGGCAGCCTTCCATAAAACAGGCCGTATATAAAAACGACACTTAATAGCGCAGTGGTCATTATCGCTGATCGCTTCCCGGTCGATGCTTCCAATCAGCTTTCAAAAGCCTTGGAGCTATCGGCTTTTTTATCTGTGGCCTCACTTTGTGTCTCGGCTTTGCTTTGCAGCTCGTCCTCGCCAAACCTTTTGCGTGCCACTAAATAGCCGAAGCTATATGCGATAATCCCGACCCCGATTCCTGTTTGGATACAAAAGAAAAGGGTCTCCATCTCACTGGGCAGCTCACCGCCGATCAGGGTCTCTAAGACGGGGGTAAACCATGGCTCATACCCTTCAGAGACTTCTTCGACCATTTCGCTGCCTGCGCCATCACTGCCTTCAAACTCAGCCCCCCGCAGCAAGAAAAGCGGGAACATGACCAAAAGGACAGTTATAACGATAAGCGTGATGACTAAGCCTTTTTTGCTTTTTGGGTTTGTGTTCACAGTAGCCATGTCAGTTTGCCTCCGCATAAGCCGTATTCGCTAGTTCTCGCTGGGCATAGCTTTCCATACCAATGACCACCAGCACAGTTAAAAAACCCTCGACTAAGGCTAAAGGTATTTGAGTCGGGGCAAACACTCCTAAGAACTTGACGGCACTAGCCATCACTCCGCCTACTTCGCTGGGGTAAGCTAGGGCTAATTGAAAACTCGTTACACAGTAGGTCAACAAGTCTCCGAAAGAGACAGCGATAAACACATTGGCCAGCCTGTTTAACTTAAGCGTCCTGCCTGCTCGGAATAAGACAAAGGTCACAAGCGGCCCGGCAATCGCCATGCTAAAGGTGTTCGCCCCAAGGGTCGTCAGACCGCCATGAGCGAGAAGTATGGCTTGAAAAATCAAGACAATGATCCCAAGTACGCTTGTCGAGCTGACGCCAAACAGGATAGCTGCCAGCCCAGTGCCAGTCATATGGCTACAGCTGCCAGTGACCGATGGTATTTTTAGTGAAGAGATAACGAATATAAACGCTCCAGACATTGCCAGCAAAATCAACTGGCGACGATCGTCGTTAGTTATCTTACGAAGTCGTATTACACCAAAAACCACAAAGGGCAGGCTAACTGCCCCCCAGGCTACACAGTGGGCTAATGGCAAATAGCCCTCCATAATGTGCATTCCAGTTGCTACTTGAGGCATAGCAAAAAAAGCTGCGAACAGCACAGAGAGCTTAAAAGCTGTCTTTTCAAAACGGCTAAAACCCTTATAGGTCTTAACAAAACCAGAGCCGGGTGCAAAAGGCTCCATCCAAAAAAGATGCTTATTGCTTTCTTGCGCCTGCTCTTGTCTAACATATAACAAACTATTCAAACCAGTTGGTGTCTCGTTAAGCTTCCGCATCGGGTTGATGTGCTTAAAGCTCATACTTCCTCCTACCCTTACGTAATTTATAAATAAAAAAGCCCCTCAACTACACGTTAAGAGGCTGACATTATGGATAACGATCCATAGGTCCGTACCTCCTCTATCTCTCGTAGATTCATCTGGTACAAAAACAGGCAGTTCTTCTGACTTCAGCTTCGACGTCTGCTTTTAACCTTCCCAGTTTCCCAGTGGCTTGACTTACAAAGCAGACTCCACCTCACAGCGGCGGGACCGCGCGGGATTCTCACCCGTCTTCTCTTTTCACCTGAAGCATGCTTCAGGCACCTGTTTTTTGCTCGCCTTTGCGAGCTGCTCTTTAGTTGTCAAGGTATATTCGCTGTTAACCAGTGCCCTAAACTAATCTGTGCAATAATAACACAGCTATTGTTGTGATTATCCAGTTATTTCTATTTCGGATTAATTAATTAAGGATGATACATGGGTGACAATGAAACTGCTTCATACTGGGACTCCCAGGCTGACGCCTTACATGCCCAAAGAAGCGAGTCACTGGGGAGTGACGAGCTGATAATTTGGGAAAACGCCTTAAGCCAAGCCCTCCCAACAGGCAAGTCTCTACGCATCCTAGACGCTGGCACAGGAACAGGGTTCCTGTCAGTTATCCTGTCGTTAATGGGTCATGAAGTCGTAGGGGTCGATATATCGCCTGTGATGATTCAGTGTGCCTATGAGACTGCTGCTATGTTCGGGCAGCGTATCGAGTTTCGCATTATGGACTGTGCAAACCTTGATTTTCAAAATGAAAGCTTTGATGCTGTGGTATGCCTCGAGTTGATGTCGTCTTTGCCAGATGAAAGGCCGGTTTTAAGCGAGTTCAAGCGAGTACTAAAGACCGACGGGCACCTGATAGCTATCGACAGAGGCGACCTTCCCATCGGCAAATACATCGCTTCGGGCTTTACCCATTGCAGGATTGTCCGCCTAGACGGCTTGAAGGCCTCCAACGGCAGCGAGGGCCTAAGCGCCTTGACTGCCCGAAAGCCAACGCGTAACGAGGCTCGCGACCTTCCCCAGATCCTGTTGTTCAACCGCCACCTCCAAACAGCCAAGCGGCAGATCCAGCTCTACCAGAACTGGTGCAAGCGCAATGATATTGCCTATCAGGATTATTCTGTTTTAAACTTCATCTCCCACCATAGCAATGGCGCCCGGCCTTCAGACATCTCCAGCGCTCTGGTCATCCCCCCACAGACCCTGACTGGAATCCTCTCCAGTTTAGAAACAAACGGCCTAATACTCCGTGAAGTCAGCGCCAAAGACCGTCGAAGCTCGGTAATCTCGTTAAGCGATGCAGGCGCCAAACGCATCGTCTCGCTCCAAGACGAGCTAAGGCTGATCGAAGAAAAGGCCTTTGCTAGCTTTAATACCGATGTATTGGCGGACTTAAGTGCTACCAGCGACCTTGTCTATAAGGCCCTCAGTGACGCCTTTGGAGAGGGATAAGCTTTTTATAGGGATAGGACCACCGCGGTTTATCAGTGACTTCAAGTCATCATAGATACTGCTAATGACAGGAAGTCACTGATAAACGAGTCATTTGAAGCATTTCAACTGTTCGGTCAGATAGTCTTCATGCTGCTTTCTGTCTGATGAGATCAACTCAAAGACTAAATAGTCTGGATTAATATAATCGACTAATCCTGCAATCCTGTCTGATATAAAAGGCTGGTGGCTGTCTACAGTTAGAATATGCTCCATAATAGCCAGGCGGCGATGGTGGTAGTCTCCTGCGATGGTAAATGGATTCTCCAGAACACTCTCAATGTATTCTCCGCTCAAGCTTTGATGCAGATGCACGCCCTTGATAAAATCAAGGTCGTCGTATTGGCTGAGCGTCTGATAAATGAAGTCGATTCCTTCGTCTTGGCTACGGATCGACGGCTCAGTCTCCAAGAGGTGGCCGATATCAAGCATCACACCACAATTTGGATAGTTTACCCCAGCTAAAAGGCGCCTAAGCATTTCTGGGTCACGCAGCGTCAAGCCAGGCCATGGCAAGTTTTCAAACAAGAGAGGAATGGGGTTTTCCCAATCGATAAAAACCTCGTTGACTAACTCGGTTGTAGCGTCAATGACCTCAGGGTCGGAGTAGGGGAACTCTCGGGTAATCGTTCCTTGAATGGTCATATCAGCAACATGCAATACCATATACTCTGGACTGTATTGTCTATAAAACTCAAGGTTTTCGTTATACGCATGGATGATCGCTTTGCGGTCGGTCCCGCCAAAGACTTCCTGACATGTCTCCTGGTCGCCATACTCCTTTAGCACTGCCTGTTGGTCGCCTAACCAAAGACAGACCCAGTGCGTAAAGTAGCGAAGGTGGGCCCCAATGACATCGTCTTGATGAATGATCTTTTGCTCGTCGTCGCCACCTTCCATCAACTCGAGGCCGTCAAGCTGAAAAGCCTGATAAGCTGCTTTTAAGTCAGTGTTGTCGACATACCTCGGCAGGTCATGGTAACTGCTTGTGATGTTCATGATTCTTTTCACTTTTTATCGTCCCTTGTCTGAGAAGCCAGCTTATTTCTTACTGATATCGAGTGCTTTTTCAACCTCTTGAAGCAATTCCCTCCACGATTGGACATCCTGGTCGTTTAGGATATCTACGTTGCCTGCTTGAATATCGCCAGCACTTTCTGTCCTGCCTTCCATATCGCCCTCGATAATCAAGTAGTTGTCCTTCAAGCGGTCCAAGACATCTTCGTCGGGGAGCCATTTTTCACGTGTATAAAGCTCAAGCATCCTTCGAGCGATCTCTTCAAGGGCAAACGGGTTGTTGTCTGTAAACCAGTTGCGCATCTCTTCGTCGTTTACATAGTCTTCGGCTAGCCTGTCTAAGAAGTCATCAGAAAAACAGTCAGTCAAACACTGGGCAGAAAAGACCGATTGGATCAAGTGCATGATATCTGACGCTCCGTCATATGCTTTATCCATCATGCTTTCTTTCCAAAACTCATTGAAAAGGCTTTCCTCTGCATGGCGTTTCAAGTTGGTGCCAAGCGACTCGGTGATAATCTCTCGACCTAGGTCAGAGGTGCTTTGATATTGCCTGATCAGCTTGTCGCTTAAGTGTTTAGCCATTAAACGAAAGCCCCCTTGGACCTGGGTGCTAAAGCTCTCTGACAAAGCATTCGTACGTCTAGACGAAGTAGTGTCTGTCGAAAGGTCCACCTTCTTTACTACTTCGATGAACTCATTTAAGCTTTTTTTGCCGTTTAGGTTAATCCCATAAGCATAAGCCGAGGCATTGATAAAGTACTTCACCAAGTCGCTTTCATCTTTCCAGGCACTTGCCAATAAGGCTAGGTCCAGGCCAGCTCCATATGTACCAGGAGGGTCGCCAAAAATACGGATGTTACCTTGCCGGTCATCGTCTTCTTGCGGCTCTATTGAGGCATTGAACTCATGCAGGTGTTTTAGAAGGTAGTTGTCTGCTTCAGATTCGTCCAGTACGGAGACCATCATTACTGCCTTGTCCATGATCTCTACTGCAGTCGGCCAGGTATCCCTTAGTACTCCAGATATCCTCACGGTAACATCAATACGAGGCCGTGCAAGCTCGTCTAGCCCGATGACTTCTAAACCAATCACTCTGTCTTCACGGTCCCAAACCGGCCTGACACCGATTAGATAGAGGAACTGGGAGAGCTGCTCCCCATTTGACCTTGTCACATCCAGGGAGATCATGTTCATTGCGACCTGCTCGGGCAGCCTTCCCTCGTCAGCGATATAACATTCGATGAGCTGGTCGGCAAGGCTTATTCCTCTTTGATACGCAGTCTTTGTCGGTACTCGGTCGATATTCAAGCCGAACATATTCCTACCGGTCGGTAGGATGTTGCGCCCATTATTGTCTGGCATACCGCTTTCTCCAGGTGGAATGTAGGCTCCCTGCAAAGCCTGTAACATCATGAGCATCTCATTGTCGGTCTGCGCCAAGTTCGCTTTAATCAAAGTCGAGTCCAACGAGTCCATGTCAAAAGCCTCATCGTCCCCGTCCCCATAATGCACCTCACGGAGGTAGTTCTCCATCTCTTCAGCAGAGGGGATCTCACCGAAGATATGGGGTTTGCTAATGTTCATTGCGCTTTCGGTATTTTTTATAGCATTTGAAATCTCCATCAGACTCTGGTTAAAATCGTCGTTTTGCCCGAGTATTCGCATCGCTGCCGGGTTTTCGTCAATTAGTTTGCGAATCTCTTGTTCGGCTTCTTGGTCTTGGTCGTTGGCGAGAGCCAAACTTTGGAAATACTCTTCAATACGCCTCAACAAAAGACGGCTTTGCTCGTCAACCCCACTGCTCGCTGGAGGCAAATAGTCGACAATCACCGAATTCATCCTCCGCTTGGCAATCAGACCCTCATTAGTCACCCCAGCGTTATAGGCGTAAATGCTCGGCAGCGATCCGATGATCACATTTGGCCAACACAAGGCAGAAAGCCCGTTTGCCTTGCCAGGCAGGTACTCGACACTTCCGTCAGTACCCATATCGACCAGTGCATCAGCTTTAAAAACATGCTCTATATATCGGTAAGTAGCTAAATATTGATGTGGAGGAGGACAAGCCGGATCATGCAGAATCTTACATACCTCACCAGTGCATTTAGCACCATAACACCCCCTTTTGGGTTGAACCATAACAGTAACATTTCCGAAGTTGATTCCAGTTATGACCAGCTTGTCCCCGAGGACCATGCCTTCTCCTGGGGCATCGCCCCATGTCTTGACCATCGTCTCCTGCAGCTCGACTGGCAGCTCGTTAAAATAGCCTTCATACTCGCCAGCAACTGGCATCTGATAGAGGCAGCCACCGCTATTCACGATATCTTCAACCGCTGTCCAACGAAAATCAGAAAAGGCCTTCTTCTCCATAAACAAATCAAAAAGCTCTTTTCCGTTTTGAGGATAGTCGCCTAACTGATAGCCTTCACTTTCTAAGCGGGAGAAAAGCCGGGTGATGCTTTCAAAGCTGTCTAAACCAAAAGCTTTGCCGATCGTTGCTTCGACCCCAGAACAAACGGAGTTATGCAGGATCACGGCAATTCTTTTCTCATGGTTTTGTTTTGCTTGTAAATCTATCAAACTGACCAAGCGTTTTGCTAAAAAACCTACCCTTTCGACAATAGCTTCGGACTGTCCATTCGAGCTGTTCATTGTGGAAATGATCACTGGCTCAATGCTCCCTGCCATTTCAGGGATTATTAAGGCACTGGGCAAATCGGCACTGAGCGGAGTCATCGACATTAGCCATTGGTCAAAATCAATGTAATTACTTTGAACTGGGGATAAGACCGGGATGCCTAGTCTTTCGTACTCGATTACCGATTGCTCGGCAACACTGTTCCCCTCCTCGGCCCGAATTGCAAACAACTGTAGGTTTATCAAAGCATCGATCTGCAGCTCGTCTCCTATCGAGAAATAGACCTTGCTGACCTCGCGAAAGCTTAGGCTGTTCAAACCAGCATAGGTAAACACTAAAACAGCGCCGACTCCGAAAGACTCCAGCTTTTCCACCAGTAAACGTAGGGCTGGCATAGAGCCACGCAGCCAAGCTTGTCGGTGGGTAATAATGCCTACATAGTGTGGAAAGCTTTTGCCGACATCCTGAAAGTACTCGTCAAGTGATGTATAGACCCGGTCTGTAACAAAGCTAAAAATCCCGTCAAAAGGTGTAGGTATGGGTGCATCGATTTGGTCGATACCAGCAATATGCATGAGGTTTTTTAAGATGTACCTCCCCGCGTTTAGGGTATTTTCTTCACCCGAGTAAAGCAGGTATTGGTTTAACTGTTCAGCGAAGACAGGATTCGCGTTACCCCGATCTAGCATAATGGCTTCTGCTCCAATGGGCAGCCGCATCGCCTTGCTGGGCAAAGACCGGAAGTATTCCTCGACGTTGGCATCCATAGTCATATGTCGGTATAACACCAGCACTGGGGCTTGATTTAAGCCTGTGCCTGTTTGGAGGCTTGGATCTTTTGCCTTCATGACCTGGTCTTCGATCATCTTCAAGACCTCGGCCATTTTGTTGCGGTTTTCTAGCTCATATAGGTTTACCGAGACTAACTCTACCCCGGCCTCGTCAAAAAGCCCTTGCCAGAAATGACATTCGGTATCTAAACCAAAGCAAAAAACATACATCAGCTATCCTCCAAATCACCTTCGACAGAAAGGTAGATCTCCCTGATTTGGTCTAACATGGCCTCGTCGGCATCCCACATTCCACGCTGTGCAGCCTCTAAAAGCCGCTCGCTCATGGCTAGCAAGGCCCAGGGGTTGTTCTCCCTGATCCAGGCTTGGAGGTCCTCGTCTAACAAGTAGGTATTTGTGATGGAGTCATACATCCAGTCATCGACCACATTGCTCGTTGCGTCCCAGCCAAAGACGATATCAACCATTGCTGAGAATTCTTGGGCACCCTTAAACCCATGCTCTTTGAGGCCTTCGATCCAACGTGGGTTGTTTATCCGTGCGCGCATCAAACGCGAGGTTTCTTCGTGAATAGTCTTGGTAATCACATGCCGAGGGTCGCCAGCGTTGGTTGAATATGAGACTGGAAAGCTTCCTTTCTGGGACTTCACAGCACTTATCAGGCCGCCATGGTAATTGAAGAAGTCGTCACTTGACAGCATGTCAGACTCTAGGGAAGAGATATTCTTGATCGTAACGTCGATCGTCTCCATCCGTTTGGAGAAAACGTCCTCCACTTTTAAGCCATGGACGCTTTTCCCGTAGGCATGGGCTCCCCAATTAATGTAAGCCTGACCGAGGTCTTCGGTAGTCTCCCACTGTTTGCTGAATACCATGACATCGACACCTGCCCCATATGTGCCAGGTGGATCGCTAAAAACACGGTAGAGGGACTGTTCAAAAGCCCTCTCACGCTGCATGCCCTGATTGATGAACTCGTTGAAGTCCTGCATGACATGCTTTTTGATGTAATTTACCTCATCGTCCTCGTCAAGCGCAGCAACTAGGTTTACGGCGTCTTCGATGCGTTCTATCAAATTGGGGAAAGTATCCCTGAAAAGACCGCTGATACGTAATGTAACGTCTATACGGGGCCTGCCGAGCTCCTCTAAAGGAATTGGCTCAATGTCGATCACCCGGTTGGTGTTGGGGATCCAAACCGGCCGAACACCGTAAAGATACATGATCTCGGCTATATCATCTCCAGTTGTCTTGATCGTTTCACCAGCATAGACAACAATTGCGATGCTTTCAGGAAGCTTGCCTTCTAAGTCCCGGTAACTCTCCAGCATCTGGTCACCCAATAGCTTGCCCGTCTCCCAAGCCGACCGAGACGGCAAAGCGGTTGGGTCAACCATGTAGAAGTTGCGTCCCGTTGGCAGTATCGTGGCATTGCCGCGGCTCGGTGACCCTGAAGGGCCAGGAATCACAAACCGCCCGTTGATGGCATGTTGGAAATACTTCAGCTCGTCGGTTGTTGCATCAAGCCGCGGTTTTATCTCCAGGGCAACAAAGCCAAGCGTCTCTTCTAGAGCATCCTTGTTCGTTCCGGGGATCGCTGCTAGTATGCTGGCAATTGACTCAAAAGCAAAGTCCTGCTCAGCAAAGGCTGAGAACAGACTACGGCCTAAATCGTCTATCGCCTCTAAATGCATTGCATTGGTTTTGCCGTCAGGGAGGATTTTGCCAGGATCAGCCAACATATCCTCTAGGTCCTCGTCCAAAGCAAGTGCCAGGCCCTCTCTAAGTGAAGGGGTCTTGTCATTGGGCACGGTCACCAAAAGGCGCAACATATTGCTATAGCGCTGATCTGAGGGCACCTCACCGAAAATATGCAGTCCGTCTTTGATTTTTGAGCTTTTGATCTCACTGATCCAAACATGCATTTTCTGGATAAGGCCTTCGGTGTCAGCAAAGAACTCTTCTTCGCTAATCCCCAGGTCAGTGTGCAGGTCCATAGCTTGTGCCTGCTTCCAGATTTCTTCGGCAATCAAGCCCAGTTTTCCGCTATCGGTAAGTTTTGCAGTATAGTACTGGTCGATCTGCTCCTCTACACCGTTGAGCTCTCCATATGTGCCGCTTTCGGTCATAGAGGGGATGAGATGGTCGATGATAACAGCGTCGGTCCGCCTTTTAGCTTGAGCCCCTTCACCCGGCACATCGATGATATATGGATAGATATGGGGAAGGTCGCCAATGGCAATGTCTGGATAGCACTCGTTGGATAAGCCGATTTCCTTGCCAGGCAGCCATTCAATCGTCCCGTGGGTGCCGACATGGATGATCACATCTGCTTCAAAGACATATTCCAGATAGCGATAAAAAGCCAGATACTGGTACGAGCAAACAATATCCGTAGAATGATACAGCTCTTCGGCTTTCTCTTCCTTCCCACGAGGAGGCTGGAGGCCGATGAATAAGTTGCCGTTGATTATTCCTGGCACCAAGATCTTCCCGTCTACCACCATGAACTCGCCGGGCACTTCTCCCCAGTCGCGCAAAAGCTCATTGCGTACTTTTTCAGGCAAAGCCTCGAACCAGGGTATATAAGACACTTCGTCAGCCACTGCAGCCGCACGGTCAAGCATTTCACTAGGCGATCGAAAGCGCCCATCATTGGTCAGGCCTTCGATGATGGCACGGATGATCTCTTGACCGTCTTGGTAGTCGTTTTCTAGTACTGTGCCCTCGTCCTTTAAGATCTTATACATATTGAAAACAGACTCTGGTGTGTCTAAGCCATATGCACAACCGATCATGTCTGCTCGTGGCGGCATGTTGTGTAAGACGATAGCAATCTTTTTTTGGTCAGCTGGAATCGTTTGCAACTTTGCCCAATTTATAGCCAGACGAACGACTCTGTCAATGCGGTCTTGAATGGGTGCAAAGATGCGCTTAATGCCGAAAGGGGTTTCTTGTTCTTCGGTGCAAGCAACAGTTACAGTGATTATTTGTCCATCAAACTCAGTTTGAAAGACGTTGGACCCAAGTGTCATGGCATCTAGACCGGCTAAGGCCTCATACCACTGCTGATAACTGTAATAGGTAGACATCGCTTGAAAGACAGGCACGTCCAAAGGCTCAAAGACGCTCGTCTCCACTCGTGAGGTACCGTCTCCAGGCGAAGAGAGCACGCTTTGGGACATGCCCGAAGTCACTATCAAAGCATTGATAATCACCTTGCCGTCTTGGTAGAAGTACTTATCCATCGCCCCGATTAAACCAGGATAAGCCTCCCCCATTGGCGCCACATTGGTAAACATGGCATAAGGAATAGCCCCATGGGCTTTTATCGAATCGATCAAGGCATCAATGTGTCTGGTGTTTTCGTTTAGTACATTATGGTAATGGACAAGTATTCCGATAACCGGTTTTTCGTTCTCAGCTGCGATGATGCTTTGGTATTGTTCTTCTGTGTACTCAGCTGGGACTGCGTACAAGCCATCCCACTGAGGCATGACTAACTCATCGACTGTACAGTCGATCTTGCCTAGCTCACGTAGCGCCAGGCATAGGAAGCTTTTATAGTTTGTGATACCACCGACAAAATGATACCGGTACATTTCGCTATAAAGGACAGGCGAGAGTGCAGACAGTTTTTGCATTTCTACATTCTCGTCATCAATTCCAGTGTTGATAAACGAAGGTATTATCCCCATGAATTCTTTTTGTAGGGCATTGAACTTCTTAAAATAGGGCAAGCCCCCGTGTACATAGACATAGACAAGATCTGCGTCTTTTAAGGCTGTTTGGCAATTTGCATAGACTGAGTCGTCATAATCAATGTCACCAGTGTTGAAGAAATCGAACTGTACTTGGCCTGGGTGCTCGTTTTTGAGCTCTTCTGCAACCTCCTTAAAAAACAGTTCGCTGCCGTTATAACTTATCAGAAAAACTATTTTGAACATATGTTCCCTCCATCTTGGACAACTTGGTTTGTTCGAATTAATAAATGATTTTTCTTACCTAGTCTTATATAAAAACTACTCATTCAGCCCGTTTGCAAATGACTATCGAAATCGGCATCAAGACAATCAGGTATGCCAGTAAGACTAAGGGCACAAACAAACTAGACAGGCTTGTGAACCCTAACCGCATGCCTGATACGGCTTGACTGAGGGGTAAAAGGTTAAAAGCGGTCCTTAAGGCTATCGGAAACCTCTCTAAAGGAAAAAACGTTCCACAGAGAAAGGACATCGGGGTAATAACGAAGTTGGATATTTTTGCCATATCAGCATGCGAGTCAACAAGCAGCCCAACAATGAAGCCAATTGTGGCAAAGACATAGCAGTTTAGGAGTAGAACGAGAAAGAAGTACCAATCCAGCGGTAGAGGGATTTGAAATGCAAAAGCTATCAACAAGATCAAAAGAGCGCTGTATAAACCTCGAAAAGCGCTTGTACTGATGCGTGTAAAAGCATAGACAGACATCTTGATCGGGGCTACCATGACTGCTTCAAAGGTCTTTGCATAAATTCTTGAAAGGTTGATATCGTTTGCCACCCAGCTATACGAATTGGTCATCGAGTTTAAAGCCACGATGCCCGGGATAACGAATGCTGTATAGCTGACTCCGTCTACTTGAACAGCACTGCCGATGCCCCAACCAAAAGCGATCAGATAAAGCAGCGGGCCGATGACTGCTCCTAGGGTTGTTGACAAAAAGCGGTTCTTAAAGACCATCCATTCCTTCCAGAGGATTGAGTTAAATCTCATTGCGCACCCCCAAGTCCTTGTTGGTCATCTTGATGAAAACATCCTCAAGGTTGGTCTCACGGACTTTGATATCGCCGTTGACATATTGCGCAGCAGCAATCGCTGTGTCCTTGTCCATAAAGAACTCTTGATTGGTATGCCCGTCAACGAAATACTCTAAGACGAACTGGCCAACGCTCTGAATGACTTTATCTGGAGCATCTGCTAGGACCAGTCGGCCTTCATCGATCAAGCCAACCCGCTCACAGAGCATCTGCGCTTCCTCTAGATAATGGGTGGTGAGGAAAATAGTCAGTCCCTTTGCCTTGACTTGGCGAAGGAAGTCCCAAATCCGGCGGCGCGTGCTCGCATCAAGGCCTACGGTAGGCTCGTCCAGTAACAAGATCTCTGGATCATGCATCAAGGTCTTGGCAATCATCAGCTTCCGTTGCATACCGCCTGAAAAGTTTTTCGCAGGGTCGTTCCTGCGCTCTGTAAGCTCGGAGAATTCAAGTAGCTCGTCAATCCGCTGTTTGCGCTCGTTTCGACCCAGTCCATACAAACGCCCATGGTATTCTAGGTTCTCACGAGCCGTTAGCTCGCCTTCTAGATTGCTATATTGGGGTACAACGCCGATTTTTTGCTTGACCTCGACCAGGTTGCGGCTTATGGGCTGACCGTCAATTGTGATCTGCCCTGTTGTAAGCGGCGTCAGAGTCGCAGTCATACGCATGATCGTAGTCTTGCCTGCACCATTTGGGCCGAGTAAACCAAAGAACTCCCCCGTCCGGATCTCTAGGTTCAAGCCTGAAACAGCGACGATCTCGCCATAAGCCTTAGTGACATTGCTATAACTGATCATCGTTTACAAGCTCCTCGGCTTCTTCACCAGCTTCGGCTTCATTCTCTTTACCTTTTGGCTTATCTGTGCCTTTAAGCTGGCCGTTACATAGGATAAGGTCGGTTTGAAGCACGTTGTTCTTATCCCCATCGTCTGGTTTGATCATTTTTTGGACAAGGCCTTCTATCAAGGCATTCGTCAGCTGGTGCAAGCATTCCATGGTTGTGGCTGTATCTTGTTCGACAAGTGGCGGCATTTTGATGATTTTCAATAATTCAGAGGCCAGTTCTTTGGCTTCGTCAATCGACAAGAGCCCCCACGTCATCTGGTCGATCAAGTGGGCGTAAAGGGATACAGTCGACACCAAGGAGCCCTGGCGCATCAACCAAGCAGCTTGGTCAGCAAACTGTGCCCGGTTCAATGTTCCCTCGCTTTTCGTAATGTAACGCTCAAAAAGCAGGTCTTCTGTAATACCGAAACGGCTGACCCGCTTGATTACGTCATGCTGCGATTCAGGAGAAAGGCCGGTTTGGAAGAACAGTGCTTCGGAAACGGCAGCTTTGACGGTCAAGCCGATCAACTCCCCTAACTTGCAATGCTTCCCAGAGTTGCTTAGCTTGATTGGCGAGTCAGAGTTGGCTATCACTATTGTGGAGTCTGTACCTGACCCGGTGGCTAGGCCGATCGAATATCGGCTGGGTGCCATTAACTCTTGTAAAGCAGCTGTCTTTGCTTCTGTACAAGTGACTATTGCCCTGGCTAAAGCACCCTCTGTCAGGTCAACGTTGATATGCAGGATGATATTGATGGTCCCATGGGCAGGCTTGTCAAATGATTTTCCTTCAAGCTCGTCATATGAGGCTGGGTCGCCAACCCGGCCCCCGTTTGTCTCCACACCCCCTGTGACAATCGCTGTGACAGTAATGTCTTTATAAGTCTCGCTTTTAATAGACACATTTTCCATTTGAGCCGCTGTGGAGATTCCTGTCACAGTGGCAGCATCTAGGCCTAACTGCTCGGAACGTATGACCATGTGCTCTTCGTATGTGGGCGCCAATAAAGGGCTGGCCATTCCAGCACCCACTGTGCCGTCATTGTTAAAAACTGCCGTTAGGTTCTCCCGGTACCCCCCGTTATGCGGCCCGGTACTGATTACTTTACGATTTCCATTGAAAAACAAGACAATCGACTGCTTGTAGAAATGGACTTCTTCATTAGTGCAAAGTACAGTTAAAAGCATTGTATCCTCCATATCATCTAAATCTCGAAATCGCCTCCACGATGCCGTCTGCTTTCAGTTCTTCCATGGTGATGAGGGTTCCATTCAGCTTTTCGTTTAATTCACTGCAGAGGTGAAAACGAATAAAGTCGTTTTCTGTGTCTAGGACAATGGTGTTAATGTTTTGGTTGCCGATACGAGCCGCCGACTTTAAGGCATCTTGGAACGGGTTGCTGCCAGGCATTCTTGAACCACTGGCCCTGCCGTCTGTAACTAGGACCAAAGTGGGGAGGGCGTCTGGATCTTTTCGCTTCAGACCCATGATGACTTCGTATGCTAGGTCCAAGCCTTTAGCGAGGGGGGTTTTCCCACCAGTCGGTAAAGCTTCAAGATTCTTTTGCGCTAAGTCTACTGAACGGGTGATGCTCAATAACGACTCTGCTTCATTTTTGCGAAAAGCGATTAATCCTACCTTGTCACGTTTTTGATAGGAGACATTCAACATCGAGATAATAGCTGCCTTGACCTCGGTCATTCTCCGGTTTGCCCCCATTGAGGCACTGGCGTCTACTACAAACAATATGCAATTTCCCGTGCGCTTCTCCCTTACTTTGACACGTAAGTCATCATGCTCGATAGCTATTGCTCTGCTCCCTTTGTCACGAACCAGCTGATAAGCTGCAGCAGCTCGGATTGTGGCGTCAAAAGCCAGGTCATTTACTCGTTCTTCTCCCGCTAGGCGGTATTTGACATAGCGGCCTTGGTTGGTTCCCGAACGAACCACATTGCGTCGTCCTGACCCTCTTTTTGCCTTTTTCGGAATAGGTTTGGACACCCAGCGGGGTATGACGAATAGTTCTCCTGCTTCTTGGATATCGTCTTCAGCTTGATCTATGTCGTCATCATCTGTGTCTGTTTCTGGCTCTGGGGGTGTTGAGTCAAAGTCCGGGGGCAAGTAGTCGGGTTCTTCTGACTCGTCAACCTCTTCTTCTTCGTTTTCATCTGTTTTCGGTGGATCAGCCTCTGGTGGCTCCTCGGGGCTCTCTGTCTCCTGGTCTTCCTGGTCTTCGTCTTCTTGCTGCTCGTTTTCAAGCTCGTCGGGCAAGGGTGGTGGTGGGCTTTGGGCTCGGTGCGGCAGGGCATATGCGGCAGCAGTTTGGATGTCGTCAAGGTTTAACATCCAGCGCCCATCAAAGGCTGCGATGGCTTTAGCAGTCTCGATTAGGCATATTTCACCCCGGTGGCCGGCACAAAATGCGTTTTCTGTTAAAGTCGATGCGAGGAGCAGGGCATTTTCTGTGACCTCGACTTTTGGCAGGATACTTATAGCTGCCTTTATACGTTCGGCTAGCCCCCTTGTCTCTTCTGTATAGCGCTCAATGAAAGCTATCGGGTCGTCCTCGAAATCTAGCCGGCGCCTGACTATCTCCATTCTCTGGAGAAGATCCTTTTCTCCCTCTACTTCAACATAGAGCCCAAAACGGTCAAGGATTTGCGGTCGCATCTGGCCCTCTTCGGGGTTCATGCTGCCAATTAAGATAAAGCGTGAATCATGTGAAAGCGAAATGCCTTCTCGCTCTATATGGTTTATGCCGCTTGCAGCAACTTCTAGGAGGCAGTTGATAATATGGTCGCTTAGTAGGTTGACCTCGTCCACATATAGGATATTCCCGTCTGCGTCTTTTAAGACACCTGGGTCAAGCTCACGTTTGCCATGGATTAAGGCGTGTTTTAAATCGATCGAACCCACCAGTCGGTCTTCTGTAATATTTAAAGGCAGCTCGACTATTTTCATATCACCGGCTAATACCGCACTTCCCCGAACCAACGTGGACTTAGCAGTGCCTTTTTCTCCACTTATTAAGACACCGCCAATGCGCGGATTGATAATGTTCCAGAGCAAAGCGTTCTTTACCTTTTCTTGGCCAAGCACAGCAGTGAAGGGAAATATAGTCCTGTTCATTTTTTGCATCCTACTTTTTTTTTGCTTGTATAACTGTTTATCATGGTTTTTTATTTGCCTGGCCCATTGTTAATCAGGTAATTTGACAATCAAGCGTAGCTCGTGGTCAGGCATTAAGTCTGGATGAAGAATCGTCAGCATGTCTTCGAGTAAAACATCGGCTTGGACGTTGTTCATGTAATAATCCGCAGCAAAAATATAGACTTGGTTATTTTGAACCGCCTTAATATCGCCAAAAAGCGGGTCTGACTCAATCAGGCTCGCTCGATCAGGCATAAATGTAATTGCGATTGTATAGATCAATATATCTGCGTCGCGGGCATTGTCAAAGAAGTCTTCCATACTGATACGGGGGTTGCCTTCGGCAAACAAGCCTTCTATGTAGTAAATGCCCCCAGTATCCCTTATACCTTTGGCAATCATCGAATCGCTGGTCCTGGTGTAAATTGTGCCGCTTGAATACATTCCACAAGCAACGAGTGGCTTCTCATCCTCTGCTAGATTTGCTGCTAGGCTGCGTATTTCTACTAATCTAGCGATTTTCTCTTCGAAAACCGTGTTTGCATATTCGTCTATATTGTAAAAAGCACCGAAATATTTGATCCATTCTATCTGGGCTTCATATGATTTCTCCAAATACTCTCCTACGGCTGAGTAATATATGCCTACTTCGTCAAATAAAAGGTCTTCCGATCGGCTTGGCTGAGCGTCGATAAAATAAACATCCGGGTCAATGGTCAGAATTGTCTCAATATCAGGCAGCGACATGCCTGAAGTTGGGACATACTCAATTTGACCGTTCTCGAAACGCTTTGTGATTTCAGGGTTTGTCCACTGGGCTGGGTCTGTTGACAAGGCTATTATCGAGTCGTATAGAAACTCTTGGTCAAGGACGGCTAGCTGGCCTATATGAGTTGGAGAGCCATAAAACGCTTTTTGGATAGGGGTGCGGACCAGATTGGCATCATCGTAGCCCGAGGGTACATCGACATCGTCTGGAACCAGCAGCAAGACCCGGCCCTCGGCATCAGTAATCAGCTTGATGCCTTTCTCCATATATTGAATACTAAAGTATTGGGCATACTTTATCTTAAGCTCAGTGGGTTTTTCGCTAGCTTCGTTTTCTGAGTTTTGAGGCGTCCCGTTTTCAGCATAAGGACTACAAGAGCATAAAAGGCTTAAAATAATGCATAAAACCAAACTGACCGATACTGTCTTATTGTTATGCTTTCTCATCAAGGCTCCTTAACTTCATAATAAAATGCTTGTGTGCTTGTTGTGTGATGCCTGCTTACTGGCTTGTTTGAGCTAGTCGGGCAGCTTAATAATCAAGCGTAGCTCGTGGTCAGGCATAAGGTCTGGATGGAAGATCGTCATCATGTCTTCGAACAAGGTGTCTTTGGCGGCGCTGTTCATGTAGTAGTCGGAAGCGAAAATATAGACCTGGTCGTTCTGGAAGGACTTCAACTCGCCGAACAGGGGGTCGACCTCAAGCAGGGCGGCCTTGTCTGGAGTGTAGTCAATCAAGCCGTAGTAAACCAAGATATCGGCATCTCTAGCTTTGTCAAAGAACTCCTCCATACTGATCTGCGGGTTGCCTTCGCCGCCTAAGTCTTCGAGGTAATAGTTAGCCCCGGCATTGTAAATCTCCTTAGCAGTGGTCGAGTCACTGCTTTGTGTATGGACACTTCCGTTGTAAACCTGGACATAGGCGACTACTGGGCGTTGGTCGTCAGGGATGTCTTGAACAAGGGCGCTCAGCTCGGCCATCCTCTGCATTTTTGCCTCAAACACCTGGTCGGCCAGTTCGTCTAGGTTGTAAAAGGCAGCAAAGAACTTTATCCATTCCATATAGGCGGGATTGGACTTCTCCATCCATTCGCCTACTGCTGCATAAGTAATCCCCACTTCCTCGTATTGGCTGAGCCTCCCAAGTCCGGGGTAAGCAATTGAGAAGTAGATGTCTAAACCAAGGCCAAGTACAATTTCAGCGTCAGGCACATCGATTGTCCCTCCAGCGATATATTTGATCTGGCCATTGGCAAAACGTTCCAAAACCTGTGGGGTAGTCCAACTAGACTCTTCAGTGGAGACCGCGGCTATCGAATCATATAGGCTGTCAACATCAAGTGACCCCATCAAGCCAACATGTGTGGTTGACGAGAAGAAAGCGTGCTCAATGGGGGTGCGGACCAAGATCTTATCCCCATACCCATTAGGTATTGGAACATCGTTGGGTACCAGTAAAAGCTCGCGGTCATCAGCGTCAGTGACCAGCTTGACACCATCGGCTAGATATACAATAGTAAAGTATTCTGCGTATTTTATATCTAGTTCGCTTGACTCATTGGGTATGGCCACCTCCTCATCTCCTGCTTGCTCGTTGTCTTTTGTGCTGCAGGCATTCAAAAGACTAAGGGCTAAAACCCCAGTTAGAAACACTGACAAGGGGTGTTTCAACTTCTGCTTCATAATTCCTCCTTGATCAAATCGAAAGTAGTTTTGCGCATCACGCAATCTAGTTCGTCGAAACCACCGTTTAACAAGCCTCTCGAGGGACAGGCTCCAGGGCAGAAGCTATGGTATTCACATAAAGTGCATCCTTCATAAGGCTTACAGCTTATTGCCAGGGACTTGACAGACTCACTGACGTTTCCCATATAGTATTGGGGGATTTCAGCCAAGCTTCCACAGGGATAACAGTCTCCATTTGGCAAGACGACAAAAGACTGGCCTTGTGCGGCGTAGCAGTAGCTCGGCTCTTGCGGCCGGGTCTGCCAGAGGATCCGTGCTTTTTCAAACTCACGGATGATTATCTTGTTGTCTAACGATTTGTTGATGTTTTGGGTATATGCATATAAATCCCTTAAGCCTTGGCGCAACTCGTCTTTGTCGGCTTGCTTCAAAGTTGCTTGCGGGCTAGCGCCTTGTCCTGCTTTTCGTAATAAATCAAGTCCGATACCGTTAATGTTTCCCAGGTAAACAGCCATATCAACCAGCTCCGTGAGCTTTGAGACGTTGTAGTCACTGACGACCGCGTTAATATTTGTAGCCAGTCCCGCCTCATATAACAAATTGATGCCTTTGATTACTTGAAAAGTGTCACCGCGAAGGTATTCATTAGTCTCAATCCGACCGTCTAGGCTGACCCCGGATGCGATTTTGTACTGTTTGATAAGACCGATAGCATTGGCATCGATCAAACTGCCGTTAGTCTGGATAGAGAACCGGACATCCTGTTTATGGGCAGAAGCATACTCGCAGACTGTTTTGATCAAACTGATATTTAACAATGGCTCGCCGCCAGCAAACTGGATGTTTAAAGGCTCGCGCATCAAGTCGATCGCCTGGACGGCGACTTCGGCTTCCATGTCCTGCTGGCAGACACCTGCGGCATAACAATACCGGCAGGCGAGGTTGCATTTCCCAGTTGGCCATAAAACTAGCAATGACCTTTGATCGTTTTGATAATTATGCTCGTCCATACAGTCTCAAACCTGTTTCGCTGTTTTGTCTTTTTTTATCGGGATAAGAGCAGGCAATTCGGACACCGAAGAGAGGGGGGTTATGGACAAACCTGGATAAAGCCTTAAAATCTCTGACCTGCTTCTTAGGCTAAAGACCTGCCCCCCATTATGTGCATATGCCTGTAGGCATTCGAGGTTTTCGTGATTAAACTCTCCAACAGGAAAACCGGTATCTATTGCACAGCTTGACTCGTTTAACAATGAAGTAGCTTTTTGGATCCTTTCACCAGTGATAGGATGAAAGCTCTCCTCCGAGACAACTGTCAGGTTCATTGCGCTTGATATTTTGTAATCGATATCGTTTTCATGGAGGATGCCTGTCGCAATCCCATAACCCAAACGTGAGAGTGACCGGAAGAAAGGTGCGCCAGTCCCAGCTCCTGCTACAATGAAGATCTCTGGGGTGTTTTGATAACAAAGCTCAAAACTTCCTAAGACAGAGTCGTAAGAAGCCCCAAGAATGTCATAAAGGCTACCAATGGTGTCTGCTTTGACAATGTCTTCAGGTTTGCCTTGAGCCACTACCTCCCCATCTTTTATCATCAACACGTTTTGACATGACTTGACAGCTATATCGACATCGTGAAGAGCCAAAATGACAGTCAGCTCCCGCTCTTGGGAAAGCTGGTTGAGAATTCGGATTACTTCGATTTTGTGACGGATGTCCAAGTGGCTGGTCGGCTCGTCCAAGATGATCAGCTTTGGCTCTTGGGCAAGGGCGCGGGCAATCATTACTTTTTGTTTCTCCCCATCACTTAGGCTGTTAAAAAAACGATCGGCTAGATCGATAGCGCCTACTGCCTGCATAGACTCTTTGATAATCTGGTGGTCATCCTCTCCTAAACGGCCAAAGAAATTGGTAAAAGGGGTACGCCCCATAGATACTATCTCGTAGGCTGTTGTCTGGTTCATGTCTGGCTTTTCGGTTAAGACGACAGCCATGTACTTTGCTCTATCGGAAGCTTTTATATCACTGATATCGTCTTGGCTTATTGAGTCTGGGCTTATATAGACTGCGCCATCAACGGGAGCCAGCATCCCTGCAAGCGTGCGTAGTATCGTCGATTTGCCTGCCCCATTCGGGCCGATCAGACAAATCGTTTGCCCCTTTAAAGCGTCAACGTTCACTCCTCTGATAACAACCTTGTCGTCATATCCGACATTTAAGCCCTCTGTGTATAAAACGGCTTTCTGACCATTGTTTTCAATCATGTCAGCTCCCTTCTGGTCAGAAGATAAACCACAATCGGTGCTCCGATGATGGAAGTCACAGCAGCCAAGGGCAGCTCCAGTGGTGAGACAATGTTTCTAGCGATAAAGTCACAAATGCTTGCCATCAATGCTCCCCCCATAGCAGCAGCTGGTATTAAAATGCGATTGTTTAAAGTACGAAAACCTACACGGCAGATATGTGGGACGGCCAAACCGATAAATGAGACCGGGCCGGCAAAAGCTGTAGTTGCAGCTGTCAGACAACCTGAAATCAATATCAGCAAATATCGAATGTATTTGACATTGATCCCCATGCTGGAGGCGTAATTGTCACCCATAGCTAAAGCGTTTAACGGCTTTGCTAGTAAGAAAGCAAATACTAGCATTGGTACTATAATGCTATAGAGTAATCTTATTTGCTCCCAGGTAGTCCCTGCAAAGCTACCCATCGTCCACATGCTAAACATCTGTAAGCGCTCACGGTCGGCAAAAGCCGTCATAATGCTATTCGAAGCGCTGCAGAGATATCCGACCATCAAGCCGATAATCAATAATGTGATGATGCTTTTCACTTTGCGGGCAGCAACTAAAACGATAACCATTACGATCATCGCTCCAACAAAAGCCCCGAAGAACATCATCATTGGCGTGATTCTAGCTAGCCCAAAGGTAAAACCTCCCAAAAGCACCAGGCCGACAAAGAGCGTTGCCCCTGACGAAATGCCTAAGACATAAGGCTCGACAATTGGATTTGAGAAAAAAGTCTGTAGCAATAACCCAGCAATAGCCAAAGATGCTCCACCAATAGCTGCTGCTAGTGCACGGGGCAGCCTGATGCGCATAACGATAATGGCCTTTGTGTCATCTGGCTCTGTCATCCCAAAGATGATCTTTAAAACCTCAGACACACTAATGTTTGCCGAACCAACTCCGATGTTTAACAACAGGATAGCTATGATCCCAAAAATCAAGACTATAAAACCCAATGCCGTCAGGGTAAGACGGATTTTTTCAGTTCCAGAACTCATCATCAAACCTGGGCTGTTTAAATATCAGCGATCGCTGTGATATCGAGCTCTACGTCTTCGAAGGGGCGTCTCCGCATACGATGGGGCAAGGCTAGTCTGGCAGCTTCCATCACATCGTCTACGGTCACTTCGATCCGCCCATGATAGGCGGCAAGGGTTCGGGCTGTTTTCAACATGACAATATCTGCCCGATGGCCATCGACGTTTAAGGCTATACAGATACGTGCTATTCTTTCTAGGATTTCTTGGCTATAGCTGACTTGGCTTAACAGGTCTTCGGCAGTCTTAATTCTTACTCGTAAATCTTCTTGTAAGGGCTCATATTCCGCAAAGAAGACTTCGGGCTCGTCTTCATATTTCAATCGGTTTTGGACAACTGAGATACGTTTTTCAACCTCATGTTCGCCGACTACAGTTACTGACAGCCCGAAACGGTCTATCAGCTGTGGCCGCAAGTCGCCCTCTTCAGGATTCATGGTACCAACCAATATAAATCTGGCTGGATGCATATAGGAGACTCCCTCGCGCTCTACAGTGTTTACTCCCATAGCTGCTGAATCTAGCAAAACATCGACAACATGGTCATCTAAGAGATTGACTTCGTCTACATAGAGGATGTTTCGGTTAGCCATAGCCAAGATTCCGGTCTCGAATTTCTTCTCACCGGTTTTTATGGCATATTCTAAGTCAAGTGTACCCACAACCCGGTCTTCTGTAGCGCTGACCGGAAGCTCGATGACTCGCATAGGGGCTTTGATTGTTTCAAGCTCTTGGCCATTGTCCAGTAGTTCTTGACATTCGCTGCATAATGCTGCCTCGTCATCAGGGTCACAGCTGAACCTACAACCGGCTACTTGCTTCCGCTCAGGCAAAAGCTCTGCTAATGCCCGAACCGCTGTAGACTTTGCAGTGCCTTTCTCGCCTCGTATCAGCACACCGCCTAAATTCGGATTAATGACGTTTAGTACTAGAGCGGTTTTCATATCTTCTTGACCGACGATAGCTGTAAAACTATATGTTTTTTTCGTCTGCTCCATCTCATCCCTCTCCAGATAAAAAAATACCCGTGTGAACCGTGAGCAGCTCCATCGGGATAAGACAGACATTATTCTCAATCAAGACAGACAAGCGATGCTTACTTAAGCGGACTAGCCTTCATTTGTCTTTCTCATGCGAAACGTCTATGTATCTCTTGACACCGAAGAGCTCCACATAAACCCACGATACCGATGTGTTCTGACTTGAATGTCATCGCAGGCCTTTCGCCTTCCCAAGGCTATCCTCTTACACCTCAGTGGCTGGCTTCTAACCAAGAAAGGTCGCTCGATTCTTACAGCAGCGTTCCTGTGTCGGATTTGCACCGGCTTCCAGTAGTGTTACCTACTAAATCGATATCGCTTTTTACACTAAGAGACAGTAACTATTCTGATAACGGATGTCAATATACCATTTAGTATTATTTTTTCTGTTTCAATAATTTGTGATTCTATAGCGTAATATTTTGACCTATATTTCCACTCGATAGCCTTAAGGCCTGCATATAAACATGGTGGATACGAGAGAACTCGAACCCCCGGCCTACACGTTGCGAACGTGTTGCACTTCCAAACTGTCGTAAACGACAAACCCTTTTGGTGATGTGCATGAATATATGAAAAGCTTCGTAAAATGTCACCTTTTCAAACGAGAAGGCGATTCTACTGCTAAACGCCCGAGATGTCAGTTGGGCAGGCAGCGTTAAAAACTACAAGTGTAGATTGTAGGCTGGTTTGACCTCGTAGCCAAAGGCTGCCAAGCCATCAAGCAGCTGCATGGCTCGATTCTCGATGGTCTTATCCCCAAAAAACCAGAAGTCCGCTCCTTGGTCGACGCTGGCGAAGAGCGCGGATGCCAAACCTGAGTCGACTAGCTCTATTGCTTTGCTGGTGCTGGTCGCCAAGAAGTCTTCCCAGCGCATGGAGCTGTCGCAGAAGAAGAGGTATAGCTCGGTGGCTGCAGAGAGATGCCTGCTGTCGAGGCGTGCCTTGCTCAGAAAAAAGTAGCTAGCCTTATATTTATCTATTTGATTTGCCGCCTTCTCCTGGATCGCTGCTGAGCCGAAAAGCTCCTGCTCGAACTGTTCAGGCAGGCGATATGAGCGTATGAAGGTTTGTCGCTCCTCGGACAGGTCAAGCAGGAATGCGTCGAAGACGGCAGCCAATGCGTCGTCATGCTCATCAACGCCTGAACACCAAAAGACCAGCGAGTCGGCTTTAGCATCGTACCTAGCTTGGTGGTTGTTGATGCGAAACAACATCAGGGTACCTCTAACCTCAATCCTCAGACAGATGAGCTTGCTAGCCCTTTGACAAGAGCACAGCAAGCTAAGCCATGGTCGAATCGATTATAGGCGAAAAAGGCACATGAGCATTCGTACCGAATGAGGGGGGAAGATGATAATGCAGGAGGCTTGCTATTCGAGGAATGTTAAATCGACGGCTGTTCCCAGCTCCCGCTATCAGGGTGCGTGCTCGATGCTTGTTAAAACAGGGACCTTGCGAAACTAAAGCAGACAGACACATGATGCAATAGCTCTTTACAGGGTGAACTAATCTTGTGAGAATCCCTGAGTCCTTCTTATCATTGAAAACATATGAGAGTTGCTGCCGCTTTTGTTTCCTGGCAATGAGTTGGAGATGGTGGAGATGAGGGGACTCGAACCCCCGGCCTACACGTTGCGAACGTGTTGCTCTCCCAGCTGAGCTACATCCCCACACAAAAACACTTAAAGCAGCAAGAAGTGAAAAGTATTCTACTATATTTCAGGTTCCACAAAGCTACCGTCTTTTCATTTATGTAAATAATAAGCCGTTGCCAAAAAGCGCTTAATCCCAATAAGCCCTTAATCCTTGAAATAAGGAACATAGCTCAGTCCTGTGTCCTCGCCCGGGAAAAGGTAGTTATACAGATCGATAAAATAGTCGTCGGTCATACTGGCAATAAAATCGGTAACGACCTGGTCAGGCGTGGTTTTCTCCAGATAATTGTGATGCTCGTAATAGCCTTGATGCTGTTCTATAAAGCGTATATGGTGCTTCCATATAATACTAGACTCGTCTCCTCGTTTGAGGTCTGCCAGAAGCCTTTCGTAGAGCGCGACGAACAAAGGCCTGATCCTTTGCTCGTTAAAGCGGTTAATGTCGGGGTTGTCATACAAAAGGAGGTAGTTCTCACGCTTGATGTCCTCTAGCTCGGACCAGCCTTCCAGCGAGAGCTGGATTTTGTCTGTTCCGTAGCTTTGCTCGATAATGTCGACAGTGAGGTTGTTGATTATCACTGCGTTGCTTGCCCCAATGCCTCGATCGCTGTACTCGGGAAGAAGGGCCGCGTCGGTTATGCGTTCAGCGTCTTGACGGTCCTTGCCGACATAGGCGATCATGTCGCAGATGCGCACCACGCAAGCCTCGAGAGTCGAAGCGATCAGATGGTCGGTTCTGTCGATGTCGGTCTTGCACTCCTCGACTAAGCAGTCGAAGCTCGCAAAGCCCTGCAAAGGTGCCGGCTTGTAGGCCCTCAGGCCGAACTCCCCGTTATGGCATAAGATCCCGTCAAGGGTCTGGAGGCTGAGGTTGTAGTTGAAGACCTCGTCCAAAAACCGCACGCTTTGAACGTTATGTTGAAAGTAGCGGCCAGTATTAGCATGGAATATCTCATTTAGAAACCGCTCGCCAGCGTGGCCAAAAGGCGTGTGCCCCATGTCGTGCCCGAGCGCAATCGCCTCGATTAAGTCAAGGTTCAGCCCCAGCGTCTTTCCGATTGTCCGCGCCGCGCGGCTGACTAGTTGGACATGCAGGGCTCGCCTGGTCAAGTCGTCGTTTTTATATAGGGAGAAGACCTGGGTCTTATCCGAATACCGATTGTAGTAAGCAGAGTGGATGATTTTCTCAACATCCCGGGTGAAGGCTGGCCGATGCAGGTTGGCTATGTCTCGAGCCGGGTTACGTCGAAGCGCCTCATCGTCTAAGGCCCGCCAGGGAGAAAGCCGGTTTTGTTGTTGGTCTGCCCGGATTTGTGCTTGTAGGCTATCAGACAGGCGGCGGTATGTGGGGACGTTACGCGACATGCAGTAATTTTACATCGCTTGTTCGTTTTTAACACCCGGTATTGGGTGGCTTTGAGAGAAGCCCGGTAAAACGCCCCGTTAGCCCCGTTAACCCTGTTCTACCAGCTCAATGAGCTCGTCTTGGCTGGAAACACCGATTTTCTGGAAGATTTTGAAAATGTGGGTCTTGGCCGTTCCCTTAGAGATGAACAGCTTCTTTTCGATATAAGGACGGCTATAGCCCTTGGCGAGGTAGAACAAGACCTCGCTTTCACGTTTGGTCAAAGAATAACGGTTGGCCACTGTATTGACTTTGTCGATCTCGTCTTCAACTGCCTCTGTCAGCTCTAGCCGGTGCTGCTTGGGAAAATAAAGCAGCAGGTGCCGGGTTAGGGCAATCCCGTAGACCACAACCATCATTAACATGAAGTAGACAACTGCTAGATCCACCTGCTCGGAGTATTGTTGGTAGACATTGTTAGTTATGACGATGCTTGACGTTAGCAGGGCCGACACTGCATAGGGAACCAGCAAGGAGGCCTTTTCTAGGTATGAGAACCTTAGCAAGTCCATCTTCGTCATTTCGCGATATGTGGGCAATTGGCTCAGGCTGAACACGTGGCCGACTGTCCAAGCGATACCAATGGCAACTCTGGATAAAACCTGCGGTTTTGATCCCAAATAAACCGTAATCATCGAAAAGGCGATTAGAAAAGGCAGGACGATGTTAAACCTGATCGGCGATATCTTGCTTCTATAAGCTACCAACAAGGCCACACTCATCGCAATAGCAGCTGTGAAAATCAGCAACGCCAATATCATATTAGTCTGTGGCTGGGCATAAAATGAAGAGAAGGTTCCGGACGCAATACCATACAAGATACTCAAGCCTAACCTAAAGCCGAAGAACAGCATGCGGATCGTCCTCGGGTTTCCAACCGTTGAGAAATTCAGTTGGTCGTATTCGGATATAGCTGAAAGCGAATTCTCCGATACAGGGTTTGCCGTGTCTTTGATCTCTATCCACCAGCAGCTCACTGACGATATCAGCGGCAAGGCACAAACCGCCGGCAATGGTAATAGAAAGCTGGAATTGTAGAACAAGAACAAGAGTATGATGCTTGCAAACGAGGCTACCCAAAGTATCAGGCCAACCTCTATGACCTTGTTCAAAGTGAAATGGACGTTCCACTGAAAGAGCAGCATTGCATGTATTATTAGACCGACAATCACAATGGCCGTGTTGGACAGGTAGGTAAAGCTGCCACCGGCATGCACAAACAGAAGGGCTGCCGACCAAATGATAACCAGGCCGATATTAATAGTGTTGATGGCTTTGCGGATACGGTTGTTGCCCATCCAGGGCAGTAGCAAGACAAAGGCAACCGATACAACAAGATAAACCACTATCAGCATCGGGTTTTGATAGCTTTGCTCAAAATAACGGTCGATGCCCCCCACGATCAACAAGAAGCTAAACGAAAAAAGACAAGAAATGCCGATTAACAGACGAATAAATCGGCTTGTATATCTAGTTGGTCTGTCATTCTTCGCTTCGATTTTAAATAAACCCCTTCAATGATAAACACAAATGGCTGCTTGTCTGTTTATCCCCTGCACTACATTCTGTAAAAGTTTGCCTTACTTTCGTCTGTCGAGAAGCCGTAATCCCTAATAAACCACCGATTTAATGCTTCTGGCATGAGTCGTATTTCCTCATATCATGCTTCTGGCTAGATGATCGGAATCGACTGGCTGAGTAAATTGGTATACGTCAAGGGGCGTTAGTAGATATCTCCACCCAAACCCAAAAACATCTTGACCCCCTGACCTAAAACGCATATCCCGCGTTTTCCTCTCTTTATAGACTGACCTTGGTTCCCTCCCTTTCCCTGGCCAAGGTCAGTCGCCTTTTAGGGAGAATAGCCCGGGAGAGAACCTAAGAGAAAGAACTCTTTATCAGAATAAGTCTTTATGGGGAGAAGACCGCCAGTCTTTCAACTTCCTAGGACAGTTATCCTATCTAATAGCATATTAGCACATTCAATCTGATTGGGGATATTCCCTTCTTCGTCTTCGACACGCCAGATGTCTGGCGTGATCTCATCGACGACATAGATGTTCCGGTCTTTGTCAAAACCAATCTCGATTTTAAAATCAATCAGTTTCAGCTTGTATTCAAGCAGCTCTGTCTTTAATACCTCGCCGACTCGCGCAAGCAGCCTTAACGCTTCGTCGTACTCCCCTTCTTCTAACAAGCCCTTCATCAGGCAGATCCGCTCCGAGATCAAAGGGTCTCCTTGCTCGTCATCTTTTAGAGTAACCTCTGCATAAGGCGGATCAAAGGCTAGCCCCGGCTCAAGTGAAAAACGCCGGCACATGCTCCCCGCTGTAAAATAGCGTAAAACGAACTCCAGCCTGGGAACATCCAGCTGCAATACCTTCATCAGGTTGTTTTCGATATCAGCATCTAGATAATGTGTAGGTATACCTTGTCTTTCCAGTAATTCAAAGAAGTGTCTGGATATGACCAGGCCCGTCTTTCCCTTGCCTTCGACACTCCCTCCCACCGTATTGGACCCTGGGTCAAAAACACCCTCCTCACCGGTCGCCGAGTCTTTGAAACGTAGATAGCAGTCACCGCTTTCAACATCCAGTAGCACGGTCTTTGTCTTGCCTTCATTAAGAATTTGCATAGTCTTGTTACTCCTTACAAATTGACTTAGCTCTTTTTTTCAATAAACCTGCTTTATACATAAAGCCCATTATTTATAAGTACAGGATAGCGAAAAAGAGCTAAGCGGTGTTTAAACACACTGACCACATTGAGACTTTGTCTTGGGTTTGGGCGAATACACAAGCTGTCACCAAACAAAGAAAGAGCCTACCGTGTTAGACATCTGATAGGCTCTTTGTGTATATACCTTCTAGGTCGTTTAGACTTTTCGGTTGTTTTTGACTGCTTCGTTTAAAATGTACTCGATTTGGCTGTTGATCGACCGGTACTCGTCTTCTGCCCATTGGGCGATTTGTTGCCAAAGACCGGGAGCCAACCTCAAAAGCACCTGCTTTTTTTCCTTTTCCGTCTCTTTTAAGGCCTTTTCGCGTTTGCGGATCTCTTCTTCTAGCTCTTTGATCTGCTCTAATCGTTCTTGAAGCTGTTCTTCTCGGCTGTCAATATCCATGAGGCTCTTCTTTCTTTTTTAAAACTTAGAAAATCGATCCAGTATTGACGATCGGAGAAGCGTCACGATTGCCGCAAAGCACAACCAGTAAGTTCGAAACCATAGCAGCCTTACGCTCTTCATCAAGCAATACGATACTGTCTTCGCTTAGCTTATCGATTGCCATTTTTACCATTCCAACAGCTCCATCGACGATTTTCTGTCGGGCAGCTATTATTGCAGAGGCTTGTTGCCTTTGCAGCATGGCAGCTGCGATCTCTTCAGCATAGGCTAGATGGGTGATTCTCACCTCTACTATAGAAAGCCCTGCATCAGCAACCCGTTTTCTTAACTCCGTCTCCATTGTCTCAGCGATTTCTTGAGCGCTTCCCCGCAAGGTCTTCTCCCGAATACCCTCATCGTTCTCATCTTCCGAAAAGACATCATATGGATAAAGACGGGCGGTATTGCGAATTGTAGAATCAGTTTGAATTCCTAAGTAGTCATGGTAGTTCTCCACAGCAAAGACTGCTTGGGTCGGGTTCTCTATCCTCCAGATGACGATGGCTCCAATAATAATGGGGTTGCCCAAAACATCGTTTACTTTTTGCAGGCCGTTGTCTAGGGTTTGGGTCTTTAAGGAAACTGTTTTAGGAACCCGTGGAGTTTCCATATCGATCCCGCCTTGGGCCTTTACATCCTTCATCTTCTTCAGACTGGCTGCTTTTGCTGCATTGTAGTCAGGGCTGAAAGAGACACAGAGCGGGTTTACAAAATAGTATCCAGCCGTCTTAAGTGTCCCGTAGTATCTGCCCAGCAAGGTAAAGACCCTTGCCTCGTTTGGCCTAAGTATCTTCAAGCCTGGGCATAAAAGACTCAAAACCAGCCAAGCCACCATTGACAGGGTGAAAACTAAACCACCGGTTGCCGAATTGCTGCTGTCCAACAGAATGATTCCATATACTAAGGTAACAGTTGACACAATGAATCCTGCGATGATAACTATGAGCATTACTACCCCGTTTAAAGGCCGCAGGATTCTTTCTTGTTGAATTCTTACATCCATAATGCACCTCCTATAAGATCGATATCGTAATGATATCACTATAATATCTTCTTCGCAAGGCTGAATTTGAGGTTTTTAATTAATTTTTCGTTGCTGGCACCAAAAGGCTTGTTGTCATACAAAGAAGGCCTGCTTCATTCACAGCCTCTTTGCTTTATATTGTTCAAAATATGGATTGTTATTGAAAACCTAATCATTGTCTTGATGCAAGCACTTGTAAAGCCTTGGCTTGGCCAGCTTGAAGACCTTTGGCACAAAACAATGGAGCGGGTGACGGGACTCGAACCCGCGAGTGTAAGCTTGGGAAGCTTATGCCTTACCGCTTGGCGACACCCGCTAAACATCCCTAATAGTAGCACAAGGCAATACAGGCATGCGCTATACTGGCACCATGATTTTAGTTCGTATTGATACCTTGATGGTTGGTATCCCGCCGTCCCCTTCTGTGATCATCCTGAGGCCAATGGATGAGAGTCCCAATATTAGTGAAAAAAGAGTGCTGCCTATTTGGATTGGCCCAAGTGAGGCTGCTTCGATCGGGGTCGCCCTGGAAGGTGCCCAGAACCAGCGTCCTATGACTCACGACCTTTTGGCTACAGCAATCGAGGCGCTTGATGGTGAGATTGACTCCATCTTGATCAACCGTGTGGATGGCTCGACTTTTTATGCTACCGTTTTTTTGACCCAGGGCGATAAGACTATTGAGATCGATGCCCGGCCTTCAGACTCCATAGCCTTAGCAGTACGGTCGATGGCTAATATCTATGTTGACGAACAAGTCATGGAAGACGCCTCGCGTCCCTTCTTGCCGAACCGCGAATCTGCCGCCATCGACGAGCAAGACATTGAGGAGTTCAGGGCTTTTCTGGACTCAGTCTCACCGGAAGACTTTAAGTCTTCCTAAGAGACCGCACAAACAAATCACAGTTATAAACACGACTTCGCTTCGATATCAAGCCTCCTCGTACTGAAGAAAGCTTAGAGCTTGAGGCAGCATGCTGGTCTGGCTGACAACCAAATCAGCTCCTGCTTCCAAGAGCAGGTCAATTGTGGAAAAGCCCCAAAGCGCTCCGATTGCTAGCATTCCAGCGGCTTTTGCTGCTTGCATGTCGTAGATGCTGTCTCCGATATAAACGCATTTTTCGGGACTTATCTTTAAAGTCGAAGCAGCCAGCAAAAGGGGCTCAGGGTCAGGCTTGTGCTTTTCGGTATCGTCAAAGCCGATCAAGAGATCAAAGTACCTTAACAGGTCAAAAGCTTCCAGGCCTTCTCGTGCTGACGAGTTTATTTTCGAAGTGACCAAAGCCAAAGGCCAACCAGCTTCAGCAAATGTTGCCAATGTTTCATGGGTATTGGGAAAACAGTCAAGGTATTCGGTTTGGCCTATGGCGTTATGCTCTCGATAAGCCGACACCATTGCCTCGACCTGCTCTGCTGGTACCAGCTTTTTCATTTGTTCAGTTAGCGGTATCCCAATAAGCTCTAACAGTGGCTCATCGGGCAAGCGATATTTCAAGACCTTGTCGCAAGCGTAATGATAGGACGCTAGTATCAAAGCCCTTGTATCAAGGATCGTACCGTCCAGGTCAAAAAGGAGTGCTGAGTAGTATTTAGCTGCTGGATCCTCGGCTCCACAGGGGTCTTCCATTATTCATCATCCGAACTAACTTGCTCGATACTTATGTTGTCGTCCTCAAGTGCTTCGTCTGTCGATTGGCCGGCATCCTCTATCTCATCGAAGTCGCTGTCAGCTGTCTCTAACTCACCGGTCGTGGCACGTTGTCTGGTACCCACTACCCGTGCTACAGCGCTCACCCTGTCGGTTTCATTGATATTCATTACTCTGACGCCTTGCGTGACCCGCCCTTGTAAAGAGACGTCTGTTGCCCCGACCCGCAAGACCACGCCTTCTTCTGAAATGATCATCAGCTCGTGTCCGGACTGAACGACCTTCATACCGGCTAGCCTGCCCTTTTTTTCAGTCATGCTGATCGTTGAGACGCCCTGACCGCCTCTGTGGTGCTCTGTATACTCGCCAATCGGCGTACGTTTGCCGTAACCATTGTCGGTGATCACAAACAGGTCACTGCCTTGCGGCGCAATCTCCATGCCTAGGACTTTTGCATCCTTGCCAGGCTTCATCCCGATCACCCCACTAGTATCGCGGCCCATCGGGCGTACCTCGTTCTCATCGAACTTGATCGCTTTTCCTGCGGAGGAGACCATCACGACCTTCTCCCCAGTCTTGACTCGCCGAACAGCAATCAGGGCATCGTCTTCACGAAGGTTTATAGCTATCAAGCCGTTTGCCCTAGAGTTAGTGTATGCGCTCATCGAGGTTTTCTTGACCATGCCGTTTTCAGTGGCAAAAAGCAGGTACTCGTCTTTGGGAAAGTCCTTTGTGGCGATTACCGCGGCAATCTTCTCCCCTGCCTCAAAGGGCAAGAGGTTGACTACGGCACTCCCCCGGGCATGTCTGCTGCCAACTGGCAGCTCGTGTACTTTCAGGCGGTAGACTTTTCCAAATGTGGAGAAGAACAGCATGTAGTCATGCGTGCTGGCGATAAAAAGATGCTCGACGAAGTCGTCGTCTTTCAGGTTCACCCCTTGCAAGCCTTTCCCGCCTCGCCGTTGTTGACGGTAGGTTGCCACAGGCAGGCTTTTTACATAGCCGCTACGGGTGATCGTCACCACCATGTCTTCTTCGGTGATCAAGTCCTCGACTCCGAGGTCGCGGGCCTCGTCGGCAAGCTCGGTCCGGCGAGGGGTGTTGTATCTTTGTTTAATTTCTTGAAGCTCTTCTTTGATGATGTCGTGGACGATGTGCTTATCGCCTAGGATTTGCCTATACCAGGCAATTTGATCGAGTAACTCATCGAGCTCGGCTTCCAGTTTTTGGCGCTCAAGCCCTGTCAGACGCCGAAGGCGCATTTCTAGGATGGCCTCTGTTTGCGTCTCGGTGAGTCCAAAGCGTTCCATTAAGGCTACTTTTGCCTCAGTGTCATCGCTGGATGACCTAATGATGTTAATGACTTCGTCGATATTGTCTAGAGCAATGATCATGCCTTCTAGTATGTGGGCCCTGTCTTCTGCTTTATGCAAGTCATAGCGAGTCCGTCGCGTAATGATCTCTTCTTGATGGTTGATATAGTGTTCCAAGGCCTCTTTGATATTCAAAATCCGCGGAACACCGTCAACTAGGGCCAACATGATCACCCCGAAGCTGTTTTGCGCTTGGGTGTGTTTGTAAATCTGGTTCAACGTAATCTGGGGAATGGCGCCCTGATGAAGCTCGACCATCAGCCGCATTCCTTTTCGGTCGCTTTCGTCTCGCACCAAAGCCACATCCGGCAGCTTTTTGTCCCGGCGCAGCTCTTCGATCTTCTCTTCCAGCTTGGCTTTGTTGACAAGGTAAGGGAGCTCGTCGAAAATAATACGGTCCCTCCCGTTTGAGGTTTTTTCAATCTTTGCCCTAGCGCGGATAACAAGGGAGCCCCGTCCCTTTCTGAAGTAGTCATCGATGCCTTGCCTGCCCATGACCAGCCCCCCGGTCGGAAAGTCTGGCCCAGGCAATACTTCAAGCAACTCGTCGATACTCGTCTCAGGCTTGTCCAAAAGCATTGAGACTGCATCGATCAGCTCGCCCAGGTTATGGGGCGGTATATTGGTAGCCATCCCGACTGCAATGCCTTGAGAGCCGTTTGCCAGTAAGTTCGGAAATCGTGCTGGCAGGACGCTGGGCTCGGTCAAAGACTCGTCGTAGTTTGGTTGGAAGTCGACTGTGTCCTTGTCCAGATCACGTAAAAGCTCCATGGCTACCCGTTGCAAGCGGGCTTCGGTGTACCGCATATGGGCAGCCGAGTCGCCGTCCATCGACCCGAAGTTGCCATGCCCGTCAATCAAGGGCAGGCGCATGGAAAAGTCCTGCGCCATACGTACCATGGTGTCATAGACTGCAGCATCGCCATGTGGGTGGTACTTGCCAAGAACCTCTCCCACTGTCCAGGCAGACTTCTTATGCGGCCTACCAGGGGTTATGCCGCTTTCGCTCATACCATAGAGAATACGACGGTGCACCGGCTTCAGACCGTCGCGGACATCAGGCAAGGCCCTGGCGACTATTACACTCATCGAATACTCTAAAAAGCTGGTACGCATCTCTTTAGATATTTCAGCTGACTCTATATTACTCCCAGTTAAGTCCATTCCCTGGGTGATACTGTCAGACATACAATGCCTTCTTTCTATTTAGGTTTTGCGCAGATACTAGATGTCAAGGAACCGTACATCTTTAGCATGGCTTTGGATAAACTCGCGGCGGGGCTCAACAGCATCGCCCATCAGGTCGCTTACGACTTTTTCAGCATACAAGGCATCGTCCATTGTTACTTTAAGCAGTGTGCGGTTGGAGGGCTCCATGGTCGTCTCCCACAACTGCTCGGGGTCCATTTCGCCAAGGCCCTTATAACGCTGTATGGAGTACCTTGTCTCTGATGAGATATCGGACAGGCTTTGCTGCAGCTGCTCTTCTCGGTATATATACTCATGCTTTCTACCGATCGACAGTCGGTATAGCGGAGGCTGGGCAATGTAGATGTAGCCGTGCTCGATCAGTGCTGGCATATAGCGGAAAAAGAACGTTAAGAGCAAAGTCCTGATATGGGCCCCGTCGACATCGGCGTCGGTCATGATGATGACTTTGTGGTAACGGGCTTTTTCTATATCGAAGTCTTCTCCGATACCGGTGCCTAAGGCAGTAATCAGGGTATTTATGGTTTCCGAGGAAAGCATCTTATGAAGATTGGCCCTCTCGATATTTAATATCTTGCCCCTAAGCGGCAAAACCGCCTGGAAGGAACGTTCGCGCGCCTGTTTGGCAGAGCCCCCTGCGGAGTCTCCCTCGACAATGTATATCTCTATCAGCTCAGGATCCTTGATCGAACAGTCGGCAAGTTTGCCTGGCAGAGAGGTCTCTTTTTGTTTTCGAGCAGTCTGTTTAAGCTTGTTGACTGCCTCTCTGACCCTCTTTTCCTCGAGTGCTTTCGTGACTATCGCCCGAGCAGGGTTAGGATGCTCTTCAAGGAATTCAGCAAGCCCTTGCGTTACCACGGACTGTGCCAAAGCCCTCACCTCGGTATTCCCAAGCTTGGTTTTGGTCTGGCCCTCGAATTGGGGATCAGTCAGTTTTACCGAGATGATGCAAGCTAAGCCAGAGCGAATGTCTTCGCCGATCATATTGTCTTCTTTTTCCTTTAGCATGTTCTTGCTCTTAGCATAGTCGTTGACTACGCGGGTTATACCGTTCTTAAAACCCTCTAAATGAGTACCGCCTTCTGCTGTATGTATGTTGTTGGCAAAAGCCATTGTTGTCTCATAATGGCCCTCGTTCCACTGCAAGGCGAACTCTATCTCGCCAACGCCTTCTTGGACCGCCGAGAAATATATAGGCTTGTTCAGCCCAGGCAAGATGTTCTTACCCTCGTTTATATACTTTACGAAGTCGATGATTCCCCCACTGTACTGCAAAGTCTCAGTGAAGCATTCTCCAGCAGGAGCGTCTTTGTCGATTGAAGGCATTCTCTCGTCTGTAAATATGATCTTTGTGTTCTTATTCAAAAAAGCCATTTCGCGGAGCCTGGTAGCAATAGTCTCATGGTCATACTCGGTCGTCTCGAAGATCTCCGGGTCAGCCCAAAAGCGTGTCTTCGTGCCAGTCTTCTTAGTCTTCCCGTTTTGTTGTATCTTGCCTACTGTCTTTCCCCGCTCAAAGGACATAGTCCAGTTGTACCCGTCTCTGGCAACATCCACTTCTAGACGGGAGGAGAGGGCGTTGACCACACTGACCCCTACCCCGTGCAGGCCGCCTGAGACCTTATATCCCTCTCCACCGAACTTTCCTCCGGCGTGCAGTATTGTCATCACTACCTCTAAGGTAGACATTTTCATTTTCGGGTGTTTGCCCACCGGGATCCCGCGTCCGTTGTCGATCACGCTTACTGAATTGTCTTTATGGATGGTGACCTCTATACGGTCAGCGTGTCCCGCCATGACCTCGTCTATAGAGTTATCGACTACCTCATATATCAAGTGGTGCAGCCCACGTGGCCCAGTCGAGCCAATATACATACTGGGGCGCATCCGAACCGCTTCAAGCCCTTCAAGCACCTGTATGTCTTTTTCAGTGTATTCTCCTGTTGTTTTGCTTATAACCGGCGCAGCATCGCACATTTCTATCGTTGTATCAGCGCACACTTTTCTCTCCTTATTATGTTTGTGAAGCAAGCGTAATAGCATCGCTTCAACCTGCTATTTTATGTGCACTATGATTATATCACGAATGCTGTTTCAAACTTTGATGATATCCCTATTTTAATCGCATTAGAAACGCTTCTGAGACGTGTTTGATACCTCTCTACCCTTTTTCCATTCTACGTTAGAGATCGTTGCCTTATAAAGGCTCATTTTTAATTCCTCGTTCTCTATTCCAGAGAGGCTCTCCCAAGCCTTTTCCTTCTCTTGGGCACTCAGGGGGACTGTTTGGACCTTGTTGGCTTTTTCTAAAACGCGGTCTTTAGGGACAGCCTTCCGCATAGCCTTGTTTTGGCTGACAGCAAACTTCACATCTTCGATAGGATCTTCGTCAGCTAATCGCAATTTGCGTGTCAACATCAGGCGATATATCTCCTTATCCGCTTCGAGTTCGGCTTTATGAAGCGAGCTAATTGTATAAATGACTATGATATTTGGATTTTTCTTGTCGTAGAAGACCGCACCGGTAACACTCGATATCTTCTCCCCGGCAACAATCTCCCAAGCCTTCCGCAAGGCTAAGGCATCCCTAGTCGCGCTACTGGTATGCTCATGCAAAAAATCATCTATGTGCTCTTGAATCGTTAGCATAAGCAAAACCCTGATTGCCTTCTCCAGTCCCTTTACCGCTTTAACTCTATTATATTAGCCGACGAAAGGAACTGGTCGGGAATAACCCTCAGATCGGCAGTCGTGATAAAACACTGCCCGACATTGCTGCTTAGTGAAAGCAGGCTCTGCCTTCTGGTCAAGTCAAGCTCTGAGAGCACGTCGTCAAGCAACAATATCGCGTCATTGGCAGTAATATCACGGCAAACATCGAGCTCTGCCATCTTCAGCGCCAGGGCAACGCTTCTTTGCTGGCCTTGGGAAGCGTAGCTTCGCGCCTCTCGGCCATCAACGAAAAAACTGATTTCGTCTCGCTGCGGGCCTACCAGGGAGACACCGCGAAGGTATTCCTCCCTTCGGCGGGTCTCCATTGCTTCAAGCATCAATGACTTCACCTCGTTCGTTTCAGGTATGTGGAGAAGACCGATGGCTTCGTTTTTGTCATAGGAAGGCAGGTAGGCAGAGTCAAGGGTTTCTCCCCCTGATAAATGGGCATAATGCTCCTTTGCATACTTCATAAGCCTTGAATAAAGCTTGTACCTATTCACTGTTAACAAGGCACCAAGGTCAGCCAGATGCTCTTCCCAGACAAGCTCTTCAGGCCTTGGCGGCTCGTCGATCATGCGGTTTTTTTGCCGCTCCCGCAGAATCGAGTTCCGTTGGCTTAGTGTCTTTGCGTAATCTTGGTAGATTTTCTTGTATTGTTTGGAAAGCCTCTTGCCAATGCTGTCGAAACATAGCCTTCTTTGCTCGGGAGCGCCTTTTATCAAATCAAGGTCGTCTGGAGTAAAAAGCACGATTGGTATGACTCCGGTCATATCGCCTAGCCGTCTTTTTTTTCCGTTGAAAAGGTATTGTCTTTTACCGTCAACGACCAGCATTTCTACGTTATATGACCTGTCTGCTTCTTGGAAATCGCCAATTATTCGACACGTTTCTTGGTTGATTCGAACTAGGTCGTGCCAACTGGAGGTGCGAAAACTATCGAACCCACATAAAAGCTGAATTGCTTCTAAGATGCTAGACTTGCCGCTTGCGTTCGCTCCCACAACAACGATAACTCCAGCGTCGCTAGTAAAGGATAAGGCTTGGTGGTTACGAAAATCATGTAACTCAAGTCTTTTTAACAAGAAGCCCATCGGCTCTCAGTTTCAATGGCTTACCCGCTATATGTCTACCCGAAGAGGCATCGTCAAGTACAGAAAACTATCTTCGCCGTTGGTCTTGATAACTCCTGCCTTCATTGGGCCTTGTGTCTCAAAGAGTATCTCGTCTTCTTCAATGACGCTTAAGCCGTCTGCAATATATTGATGGTTAAAACCGATTTCCAGGTATTCACCCTCAATATGGGCTTCTATAGTCTCGCTTCCGCTTGCCCTGTCCACTGTCTTAGAGCTAATCGTTAGCTTTTGCTTAATAGGGTCGAAAACTAATTTCATGGGGCCGTTGGGATGGCTGGCCAAAGAAACTCTCTTGACTGCCTGGTAGAACGTACTTGTGTTTATCGTAGAACAGAGGATACTGTCACTAGGGATTAGGGCTTCGTAATTTGGATAGTTTCCCTCGATCTTTCTACTCACAAAGACTGTTTGGCCTACCTCGAACATTATTTGGTTTTCAGCTTCGGTGATTGTTACAACATCGTCAGGTGAGCTGATCTTGGCGATTTCCTCTAAAACCTCTCCGGGGACGATCAGTTCGAAGTCGCTTTCGTTCTCGATGGTTTTATCTACAACAGCCAGCCTGTACGAGTCGGTGGCAACCAGAGACATGCTCCCCTCTTGTATTTTTAGCAGCACGCCCTTCAGTACAGGGCGTGACTCGTCGCGTGATACAGCTTTGGAGGCCCGTTTTATCATACGCTGAAGGTCTTTTGCTTCGATTGTTATTTGGCGCTCTTTGTCGACTTTTGGAAAATTGGGATAATCTAAAGGATTTAAAGTATTAAGCGAAAAGAAACTGTCCCCACTAGTAATATCAAGACCAGAGCCTGAGTCTTCGATTGTGACCGAGGCTTCAGGGAGGGTCTTTACGATATCAGTAAACAACCTTCCAGGAACTACCGTTTCCCCTGGGGTCTCAACCATTGCCGGCGTTTGGTTTTGGATTGATATCTCTAGGTCGGTTGTCCGCAAAGTAAGTAAGCCTTCTTCGACTATCATTAATACCCCTGAGAGTATTGGCATGGTAGACCTTGCAGACATTCCTTTAGAGACTGCTGAAAGGGAGCTCAGTAGCTGATTCTTTTCAATAACAAACTTCATGTTCATCCTTTCTATTATTAGTTTATATAAATCTGTAGTAATAATAAGGCTTGTGAAATTGTGAGAATAAGACAATTATGCCTGATTATTCCCGGCGTTTGCGAGTGAGGAAATGTTCACTCAACTCACAGCCCCAAATGTTATTTACCGGTTTCACCATAAATTTCTCACAAGCATCATCTGGTTCTACAAAAAACATTACACTTTCTTCACATAACATCTTTGATGCTATGAGTTACAAACTTACTTCCAGTTAACCAGTCAGCACATCGACAAGATGTTTTACTTCACTGTCAACACTAGACGATAGCTGACGTTTCTTTTCTATATTATTACACGCGTACATCACAGCTGTATGGTCTTTATTAAATGCTTTAGAGATTTGCGGCAATGAGGCGTTTGTCATATTCCTACATAAGTACATAGCGACTTGTCTAGGATATGATATCTCATGGGATCTTCTAGAGCTCAAAATATCCTCATGGCGCACATTAAAGTACTTTTCAACTGCTTGTTGGATTGCACTGATATCAATATCCCGAACTGTTAAATGGCGGAAGTGGTTTGAGACGATTTCCTCGGCTTCGCTAGGGGTTATTGGTAAAAACCGCGCTTTATCATGTTTTAAGGTAATTACCAGGTTGTTCAATGCCCCTTCCAGCTCCCTTATATTACTGCCTGAAAGCGAGACAATGTGCTCAATAACATCATTGCCAATTAAAGCCAAGACACTTTCGCAGTCTAAGCGACGGCAGCAATATGGGAGATAGTTACTGACGATAGTGAGCTTGGTTTCTGCTGATAAAGGCTGGACATCAGCGATCACCCCGCTGCTAAAGCGGCTCAAGAACCTCTCTTCGAGATTTATCTCTAAAGGAGGCCTGTCAGAGCTTAGGACGATTTGCTTGTTCTCGTCTTTCATCTGGTTAAAAATGTCAAATACTATATTGACAGTGCCCGGACGGTTTTCAAGACGCTGTACATCATCAAGCAAAAACACATCAGCTGTCTTGTATTTCAAATCAAAGTCTCTGAAACTTCCCTGTGTAGCAGCAAATGAGTATTCAGCCAGCATTTCATTTGTTTGCGCATAAACAACATTAAGGTCGGGACGATGATGCTCTAAATAATGCCGGATCGATAATAAAAGATGCGTTTTACCAAGGCCTGAGCGACCATATATGAAAAGCGGGTTGATTACGTAGCCTGGTGACTTGGCAACAAGCACTGAGGTAGAAAATGCAAGCTGGTTTGCTGCATCGTCAATAACAAACGACTCAAAAGTCATACGTTGGTCGGCTATGGGGAGGATTGTTGTGTCAAGTGGGACGTCCTTGGGAGGGAACTCGGTATACTGAGCATATGTTGGGAGCAGTGTATCATTTGAGGGTATGGGCGAAAATGAGTTCAGCTCATAGCCTAGAGAGTTTGACGGGTTATCTTGATAAGGAGAAACACTCTCCTCGCTGTATTTGTTTGCAGTGTTTACGAAGGCGGGGTTTTGCGGTCCTTGTTGAGCCGCTGAACTTAGCCATTCGTTGTCTTCGTTTGGCTCAATGGTTGAAAAAGATGGAAAAATGCCATTACTGTCATTTAGCTGAGGATACAAGCCAACAGACTCGTCTACAACAATCTTAAAACCGTACCGTTTGCCAGTTACAAGCATAATCGCCTTTTGGATATCACCGATCAGCTGTCGTTCGATCCAATGTTTGGTATAAAGGTTCGGGGTACTAAGAACCAATTCGTCCTCATTAATGTCAATAGGCCTTACCGACGAGAACAAAGCGTTCATTGAAGACTGGTTGCGTCCTGACTCACGAAAGAGCAGCACTGTCGTATCGTGCCATAATTGTGTCGCTTTATCTACATTCACTTTTTCCTTCCCTCTCCTCTATGTAGTTATCACCCCCTAGCCTCCAATTAGCCTTTGCAAATAGACAAGGCCATTGTTTGATAGAATCCGTTTTCGATTTGATGCTTTTTCAATCAATCCTGCTGTTTCCAGCTTGTCCAGCAGCCGTGTGCCAGTAGCTGCACTTATGCCCAAAGGGACGACAAGGTCTGTTGGGCCAGCAGCACCTAGACTGGCGATTACTTCTAAAGCTGCTTGTGTACGAGGATCAACCATGTTTGCTAATGGCTGGACTGGCTGTTGCGGGTATATAGGCAGCTCTTCTCTGCTTGAGGCTTGTGAAGTGTCTATCGAGCTTGAGGAAAACAAGCTGGCCGGCTCACGACCCTGTGCTGATTGTGTAGAACTTACTGTGTTAGTACTATTAGATGATACTAGCGAAAGTGTTATTACCACTCCTTCGACTGCATTGTCATCAATACGCAGGCTCCCATGGTTAATCTCTAAATACTCCCTGACTAGAGGAAAACCAGAGCCAACTCCTTTTATATAGTGCCGCATTTGTTCGCTTGCTGAAGTAACACCAGGTTGCTGAACTAATAGTTTCTTTTCAATGCCTGGCCCTCGATCTGAGAAACGAATGGTATCGCCATTGTCCAGAACTGATACTGTGCATTCTTTAAAATCAGCATGTATGAAGTTCTCTGCTATCTCACGTATCGTTGAATAAGGAAGACGACCCCCAAGTTGTCTAGCCTTGTCATATGTCTCTGATGCTATGTTCTCGATGAACCGGAGCAATGGGGCAGGTTCAATATCAATTATTCGCGGTGAAGACAGCATGTCGTCATAAATAGCAATCCGGGCTATCGTTGAGACATAAGGCCCAGCAGGATCATTTATTTCTGCCCTAGTTTGATCTATATATCCTGTATCAGAATTTGTTTCGCTTTGTAATGAGTCGGACGTACTGTTCGGTTCAAGTAAAGGCTCTGAAAAAAACTCTGTTGCGTTCAAGTCAAGGCTCATTTGTAACATAGCCTTTCGTGAAAAAGATTGCCTACTAATCAGAAAAACAGGTAAGTTTTTCACAATTTTAGTAAAATTGTGAAATATCCATACCGCAACGCTCAATCATTTTAGCAGAATAAAACCGTAGCTTGAAATATATTGCAATATGCTGAAAATTAGACACACCGGATAAGCTGCAACAAAAATAAAAAATGAAAATAAAAATAAAACCTGTGAAAAATTAGTGAAATATGTGAAAAAATGAAATCGGGTAAGGAAATTGCGAAAAACAAAGATGAAAAATAAATAAAACTTTGAAACGCTGTGAATAGCCCAAGACGCCAATGCTGTTTTAAACATAAAATCAATATTATGGATTCTACTGTCAAGGTACGTGATAAAACTGCAGGTAAACAAACAAAAAATACTTACAAAAACTGTGCATAGAAAAAGATAGCGATTTCCATATGTGTGTCAAGGAGTGAAGTCAAGGCATTTAAACGGTTTCTCACAAGACAACAAGCAGGTATCCTTGATAGATAATGTTTTTCACAGACTGTGAAAAACATTCTTACAGAATGGCAACGTATTTCAGATGAAATATAAGCAGTATAGTATCGATAATTCTCTAAAATTTAACTTAGAATTTACTGAAAGAAAGAGGATACGATCACAAAAATATCGGCAAACCATGTCATCTCCAACAAAGCAGCACATCAGATTAGGGGTTTAATAAAAATCAAAAATTGATATCGAATAAAGGATATATATGTCGCGTTAATACTCGAAGTAATAAAAACTCCAAATGAAGAATTGTGACAAAGGCTTGCACATCGATATCAAAATACAATACGAAAGAATTATCAGCGAAAAGCATACTATGAAGAAACGAAAGCACCAGGAGATCATTCCTTAAAAGGAGGTGCATAGAACCAGTGACCATAAAGCTATGTATTATTATTTCCAAATAGATGGCGGCAAAGTGCAGATACTTAGGAGGTATGCATGGATATCACAATCAAGCCACTCAGCCCGGAACTCGCAAAAGACTATTTCGATTTCTTCGAGCAACGGGCGTTCACAGACGAATCACCTTACCGTTGCTATTGCCAGGTCTATCAGATGACCAAAGAACAGCTTCAGGCTGCCTCCGAAGACGTGATAGGGCTCGATCCTGGACAAATCGCTCGCAAAGTTGCCGAACAACAGATACAGGACGGAGCCTTGCGAGGGTATCTGGCTTACGCCAATGGGATGTCGGTCGGTTGGTGCAATGCTAACGATAGGGCGAACTACCCTGAAGAGCCGGCATTTGACATGCCTTTCCATGCGCCAGCAGCAAATCGTGAGAAAGCAGTGATATGTTTCGAGATCGCTCCTGAATACCGACGTATGGGCATCGCCAGCGCTCTATTAGACCGGGTCATCAACGATGCGAAAACCGAGGGGTTTAAGGCTGTGGTCGGTTTTCCCGTCGCAAGGAGTGAGCGTTTCGAATGGGATTATCCCGGCCCGCTCCAGATGTATGAGAAAGCTGGTTTTATTAAAACCAGCCCAACCAAGATGGATGAGATCGTGGTGATGCGTAAGGAGCTTGGCTGAGTGCATACAAACACGACTTAAGACCAGCCGTTGAGCTTTTATCCTAATTAAGAATCAACTTCCTATTCCAACGACTCTGTAAACCCTAGTATATCTCTAGGGTTTGACCCCTTGTTTTATTTATCCGCATTGGAAAGAATAAAGCCAACAACCCTACATAAGCTAGACGTATACCCAAGTAGACATGTATAGTTAGCGCCGCCAAAACACCTGTGTTAATGACTGTCGTCGAGGACATGCTGCCTTTCTTTGACAAACAGCACGGTATTCTTTGTATATCTCGTTGGTGACCGATCGTTTTTCTGACATAATCAACGGCATATCGTCTCTTCCCTTCCATCGGGTAGAGACGGTTTTCGTGTACATTCCTGTTTTGAGGCAACGAAAGCCCTAGGAGTACATTAATTACGAGGCAACGCGTAAATTTGACAGTCCATGTGACCAGATTTATAATCTCTTTTCGCTATAAATCTCTATGAATAAGCAACCGTAAATCCACATATTAGTAGCTTAAACACAAGCTTTAAAAGAAAGATTATGAAAATGAAGAGAACCTATCAACCAAATAAACGGAAAAGGGCTAAAAGCCATGGGTTTAGGATACGTATGTCCTCCAAAGGAGGCCGAGCTGTTTTAGCTGCTAGACGTGCGAAAGGACGCAAACGATTAACGGTTTCTGACAGCTAATAGGCAAGTAGGTTTTGTTGAGACAGACAATTACATCAAACGTTGAGATTAATGATCTTTTTCAAGAAGCAAGACGCAGTGTCCATAAAAACCTGATTGTCTTAATAGCTGACGAGAAGCCAGAACGCGACTATCAAGGTCGCGTTGCTTTTATTGCGGGCAAACGACTAGGAAATGCACCCCAAAGGAACCGAGCAAAAAGATTATTACGTGAAGCAGCAAAGCTAGCAGGAGCGCCTTGGGAAGGCCTTAGAGTCGTTCTGATAGCCCGCGAAGAGCTCATGAGCTCGAGTGTAGAGTCGATCCGAAACAGTATTAACAACTCACTACAGCAATACCATTTATTGTAGTAGCGCTCTTCGTTAAGAGAAAGAATATGTTTCAAGCTGGTAGCATGTGACTTAGTAAAAAAGAGTAAGCAATAATGGCACAAATTAAAGAACATCTGACAGCTCTTCCTAAATACTTTGCTATTGCTTGTATTAACATGTACAGAAAGTTTATATCGCCGATAAAGCCACCAACATGCAGGTTCATGCCCACTTGTTCTGAGTACGCCCTAACAGCTATCAAGCAATATGGAGCAATTAAAGGGGGCTGGATGTCTGTAAAGCGAATTTTGAAATGCCACCCTTGGCATCCTGGTGGTTTCGATCCGGTAGAATAATGATCGATCGACTGGAGGAACCTTGGGTTTTTGGACATATTTTAAAGAAGCGATCTACCTAGTTATAGATTTATTGTTCAGGTTATGTGGTGATTGGGGCGTTGCCATTATATTGATAACAATAATATTTCGCATGCTGATTCTTCCGATCACGATCAGACAAAGTAATTCACAGTTTAAAATGCAGAAACTACAGCCTGCTATGAAGGCAATACAAGAAAAGTATGCTGACGACAAAGTCCGTCAAAACGAAGAGATGATGAAGCTGTATTCAGAGGCGAAGTACAATCCTTTGTCAGGCTGTCTGCCGATGCTTTTACAGATGCCGATATTTGCAGCTCTTTTTCAAGTGCTCAGGGAGCTTGAGAGCTTGATAATAAAGGCTGGTCATGCTGACGAGGTGTTACCTGCAAGCTTATTCAATATCATTCCTGACCTTTCAGTATCAGCTAAAGCTATTTTTACATTTACGCCTGAAGGTTTCATAACTTCACTCCCCTATTTAATCATGTTGCTGCTTTTTGGCGTGTCAATGTTGATTCCAATGTTGCTAAATCCAAATACTGATAAGAACACGTTATTGATCACTGGTTTTATGTCAATAATGATGTTGTCTTTTGGCTGGAACACACCTGCTGGAGTGCTTCTTTATTGGGACACATCCTCAATTATTGGCTCTGTCCAGCAGGCAATCGTTAAAATGATTAACCAACGAAAAGAACAAAACGAAGAAGAAGAGCTAATAGAGATCAAACCTGTAAAAGTTGATGTTGAACGAAAAGAGCGTAAAAATCGTCCAAGAAAGACGAAGTAATATATTATAGCTATTAATAGATAATACTAATTGAAATGGAGCAAAGATGGATACTTTTGACAGAGAGTCTGATATCACAGAGTCAAATGATGTGACTGAAGAAAAACTAACAACAACAGATAAGACAAATTCTAACAATCAATCATTAGGCAATGATATGAGTTCAATCTATAGTGAAAATACTGAAGCTAACAACACAAGCAACATTTCAATTGATGCTGCAGAAGCTGAGATAGACTCTGATGAAAATGAGTCAAGTCAGTTCAACAGTCGTGAACTAGATCTGTCCGAGGATGAGTTAGATGAGATTGCTGATGCAGTAATAGAAGTAATGAGAACAGTTTTGTTCTACTTTAATGCTGAAGATACTGAAATAGAAGAATATGAAGGAGAAGAAAGAGAACTCATCTTTGATGTTGTTGGAGAAAACCTTGGTATGTTGATTGGTAGACATGGTCGGACCTTGGAGGCAATGCAATTACTCGTAAGCGCTATTGTGAGCCGTCGTATTGGTTATCACTATCCCATAGTTGTTGACATTGAAGGCTATGCGAACAGGCGCAAACAGAAATTAATATCACTAGCAAAATCATCTGCTGCAAGAGCGATTCGACTAAAAAGAAGTGTTCGTTTAAGACCGATGAGCCCATATGAAAGAAGAGTAGTTCATATGGCATTAAAAGATGACCGTCGAGTGAGAACAGAATCCGAAGGTTTAGACCCAAATAGACAGGTAGTGATTTGTCTTGTGTAAGAAAGAAATAGATTTTAAAGTCAGTCTATTAAAAAAGACACTAACTATCAAGCTCCTTTCGGTCCATTTATGAAAGGAGCTTGTTTATGACAAAAAGCAACTATTCAAGCCAATTTGGCAGAACTACATATGAGAATGAAATCAATGAGTATAAAGATGCATTTGAGGGGTTTCAGGGGTACTCAACTGAATCATTGTGTCTTCTTTTTAAGCACATAGACCTAATGCTTGTTGAAAATCAAAAAGTAAATATCACAAATATACTTGATTTTGACAAAGCTGTTTATTTGCATTTATATGATTCACTATTAGGAGTTGATGCTTTGCTTAGTTCGAGTGATGGGAATTTTATTGACCTTGGAAGCGGAGCAGGGTTTCCAGGAATCCCCTTAACCTTGTTCTCTAACCGCCATAGTGTATTAATAGATTCATCAAAAAAGAAAGCTGAAGCTTTAAAGAGAATTGTCAGTGGGTTAGGATTAGCAAACAGAATGAAAATAAAAGCCGTAAGAGCTGAAGAGGAATCATTAAAAAGACCAAATGAATATACTGCTGTTTGTGTCAGAGCGGTAGGATCGCTTGTATCACTAATGGAATTAGCTAGTCCTTTGCTTCAGAACAACGGACTCATAATTGCTTATAAAGGACCAAACTATCATAAAGAGTATGAAGATGCTTTAAAAATGAAAGAAAAACTAGGTTATGTGGTAGAGAGTATAAGTGAATACGTTATACCAAAAGTTTTGGTGCCAAGGACAATCATTGTTTTCAAGAAGATTTCTACTGCTTATATAAAATTGCCAAGGAAGATAGGTAGTGCCCAAAATAAACCTCTAAAGTAGAAATTGATATAACTTTTCACGTGAAATAAAACACAATCTATAAAATCCAATACTTATAAAACAATCATAGAAGGAATTGATTAGTTCGCTCAGCAAACCATAAATCCAGGATTTTTTGTTGATTGAGTTTAAAAAATTCATAAACGTTCTGTTTGTATAACCTCAGAGCGGTATATGGAGATAGTGTTATGAATTTTTTGCATTTAAACAATCTTTATCATAGAAATAGCTAAGAATACTGCTTTTACAGGTTACAATAGTTTTTAACCTGAAACAAATGAACAAAAAATAGGAAGACTATGTTTGAAAAGACTGTGATTGAAAAGACTCATACAGTTTGAATATGCTGTAATAAAGCTAGAGCTGTCAGGACTCGTGCATCAAACTGTGGAAGAGACCTTTAAACACATAGCTTGACTGTAGTTGACTTGGCTTTGGGTACAGGACACTATTAGCGGAAAAGAGCGGGAAAGAAAACCGCAACAACTCTGTTATACCTAAAGCGAATAGTGTCGGACTGGGAATAACCAAGCTTACAGGGACAGCCTTTATGACAGAGATCATCGAACAATACCACCACTTATAGAGTCAATATAAAGTAACTTATAAAGATAGTGCCTTTCCAGTATGTTTACCAAAAGGACGTTAAATATCAAAGGTATGCCTTTGACACAGGATTATTAGCTAAACAATGTCAAGCTTGGCTCAACAGGCTTTCTCGAAGACAAGGATTCATGTAAAGAGTCATTTAGGGACTTGGAAGATCTCGAGCTTTCAAGATTCGAGCTTTTTCTACAATAAGATACGAGATATGCTCGTTGTGAACGAGAAGTTCTTTCATGAAGCTAGATACTAGCATTGAATGCCTCGTTTCTATAGGAACATCTTTGCCAAACACCCGCCTTGATAGGAAAGCAGGTAGCTAAAATGCTAAAGCAATATATGTACTGGAGTAAAATGAATAAGCGCTCGCAAAAGCAGCTTAAACAACAGCTCAGAGAGAGCCTATGGGGCTACATGCAGCTGAAAAAGCAGCTGAGTCAAGTGTTGTGGTAATGCTTGTCCACATGGACAGTCGGTTATTGTTTTCGTACTGAATTAGGACCTGTACAAATTACATGTTTGAGAGGCGATACTAGAAGTTCAAGCAGCGTGCCAAGGCAATCGGTGCGTTATCTGATAGTGATTCAATGCTGATGCTTGTCGAAGAAAGATGCAGGCATGTAGCTGAAAGTAATTAGAGCCAAAGGAGGTACCTGTTGATCAAGGACGTTAGAGATGGAGGCAGAGGAGATGATTACAGCCAGCTAGTGAGCTGTCGTTAAGCTTATAAAAAGTACACAAAAATCAAAACAAAATATACACTCTTGATGTAATTGCTAATAACTGAAAAACAGATATCACGATTTATGTACAACACAGAAACACCTTATGAAATTAAGCCAATTCTATTGTCGTTATTAAAATCTTTTCACGTGAAAAGTTTGTTATACTGGATTTAGCGTAAAAGGAGGTGGATTATTGCAACTCAAAAGAACTCTAACCGAAAAACTCTTGTATTAGCTATTATTAATCAAAAGGGCGGAGTTGGAAAATCTACAACAACAATCAATCTTGGTGCTGCGCTCGGTGAAAACAATAAAAAGGTTCTTGTTGTTGATATTGATCCTCAAGCAAATACGACAAGCGGTTTTGGCATAGAAAAGACTGCTGGAATGCTAAGTGTATATGACGGTATTATTAATGAGGAGCAAGCCTCATCGATAATAATAAATACTGACTGCAAAGGGGTCTCGTTACTACCAGCATCAATTGAATTGGCTGGAGCTGAACCTGAGCTAGCAAATGTTATTGCGCGTGAAGCCAGGTTAAAAGAGTTTCTAGTTCCTGTGCTTAATGATTATGATTATGTCTTGATCGATTGTCCTCCTTCTTTGGGCTTGTTGACAGTGAATGCTTTAATGGCTGCTGATAAATTGCTAATCCCAATACAAAGTGAGTTCTTTGCGTTAGAAGGATTGTCAAAACTTCTTGACACAATGAAACTTGTCAAAGTTAGATTGAATCAAAACCTAGAGATATTTGGTGTTGTTTTAACGATGTTTGACGCTAGGACAGTTTTGGCCAGACAAGTTGCTGATGAAGTCAAAGAATATTTTAAGGATATAGTTTTTGAAACTGTGATTCCTAGGTCAGTAAAATTAGCAGAAGCTCCCAGTCATGGACAATCAATACTTGATTATGCATCTAAAAGCCAGGGGGCAATAGCTTATAGAAATCTTGCAAAGGAAGTGATTAAACGTGACAGATAATATAAACAGCAGACAAAGGCGAGGCTTAGGAAAAGGACTGGGATCACTAATAGTAAGTGCTGATGCAGAGTCTGGGGTTAATATTGATTTTACCGAGATACCAATTGACAAGGTTACTCCAAACCCAAACCAACCAAGAATAGATTTTTCTGCAGAAAGACTTGCTGAGTTACAAGAATCGATAAAAAAGGATGGCTTGCTTCAACCAATCATCGTTCGGCCTGAAGGTTCTGGGTACCAAATAGTTGCCGGTGAACGTCGCTGGCAAGCATGTAAAAAGCTTGGATATAAAACAATTGCTGCTAAAATTGTCGTAGTTAACGATATTGAAGCTCAAGAGATCTCTTTAGTTGAAAACCTACAGAGGGATAATCTGAATGCGATTGAAGAAGCCCGTGGTTATCAAAGGCTTATTGATATCTCCGGGAAAAAGCAAGTAGAGATTGCTTTATCAGTTTCCAAAAACCAAGCCACAATTTCAAATGCATTGAGATTGTTAAGCCTACCTGATGAAATTCAAGAACTAATGTTTGATGGTAAGTTAAGTGCTGGTCATGGTAGAGCCATTCTTTCAATTCCTGACGAAGATGGAAGAATTCGTCTGGCTAATAAAATCGTAGACGAAAACCTATCTGTCCGTGAGACTGAAACACTTGCCAGGCTGTATGGAGTAAACGGATTGGAAAGAGCGAAAAGAGCTGCCTCTCCAAGGTCATATAAGATTGTTGCAAGAAAGCTTCGTCAAAAATTGGAGACATCTGTAAAAGTAACTACAGTTCGAGGAAAGAACAAAATTGAAATTGAATTTAAGGACGAAGATGATTTGCAAAGAATATTTGACTTAATAGAGAATAGTCAACTCGAAACAAATAGTTCGATCGAATTTGAAGCACCGATATCATAAAGAAAGAAGAAAGGTATGAGTAAAGAGATACCTAAATCTACTTTTGAGAACGATAGCCAAAACAGTAAAAGAAGCGAAACAATATCAACTGTTAGCGGCATTCTATTTGTTTCATTTGTAGTTGGTTATACAGTGGCAAAAAACCAAAGCCTTCGAGACGAGATTAGTAAACAAATACAAAATGTTTTACGAGTCAGTAAAGACTTAGTTCAACAAGTAAGGTTTATAACGGATAGGATACATAGAATAAATGTACTTTTAAAAGCAGAAATATCTACAGATGACAAGGAAGCATTAGTTGCTATTAATAAAAGCGAAGAAAGCAAAACAGAGTACAAAAATAGAACAAATGTACGAGAAGATATCAAAAGCGAGAATGATATCGAAATGCGCAAATTGTTGTTAAGAGTCAAACAAGATGAGTATGACAGTTTTTGGTCATTTCTAAATGAGTAATCAATATAAATGTTTCTACTAAGAAATCCTTTATTCACAGGAAGTGCAGATACCAAATGGATGACATAAGTAATAGAAGGATTACTGTTTTTGATACAACCTTGCGTGACGGAGAACAGTCGCCTGGAGCTAGCATGAACAGGGAAGACAAGGTATTGATTACTAGACAACTGCTGCGTTTAGGAGTGGATGTTATCGAAGCTGGTTTTCCGATATCAAGCCCTGGTGATTTCGAAAGTGTGCGTGCTGTTGTGCACGAAGTAGGGGATGCAGCAGTCGTATGCGCACTGTCAAGAGCTGTCGAAAAAGATATCAAGGCATGTGCAGAAGCTTTAGAACATGCTGTTTATCCACGCATCCATACTGGTATAGGTGTCAGTAAACAACACATATATGGAAAGCTGAGATCCACAGAAGACACAGTGAAAGAACAAGCAGTTTTTGCTGTTGGCTTGGCAAAGGAATATTGTGAGGACGTGCAATTCTATGCAGAAGACGCTGCACGAGCTGATATTGGCTTTTTAATCAGTGTATTAGAGGAAGTAATCCAAGCCGGTGCTACAGTAGTTAATATTCCTGATACTACAGGATATAGTCTTCCTTATATTTTCGGGCAACTGATATCAGAGGTTAAGCAGAAAGTGTTTGGTATTGAAAGAGTGCAAATAGCAGTGCATTGTCATAATGACCTCGGATTAGCCACAGCTTTATCTCTTGAAGGCTTAAGAAATGGTGCAAGCCAAGTCGAATGCACTATCAACGGCCTTGGAGAGCGAGCAGGCAATGCTGCCTTAGAAGAACTGGTTATGGCGATACAGCTGCATTCCAAGGAACTAGGAATGCATACTGGCATAATAACCGAGGAACTGTCTCGGTCTTCGAAGCTAGTAAGTCAAATCACCGGTATTCGTGTGCAAGTCAATAAATCAATAGTCGGCGCAAACGCGTTTACTCACTCCAGTGGCATTCATCAAGATGGAGTAATAAAGCAACGAGACACTTATGAGATCATTGACCCTGAGACAGTAGGTATAAAAAACAATGAAATCTTACTCAGCGCTCGAAGCGGCCGGGCTGCTTTATCGGAGCGGTTGGCTGAGATAGGTTTGTCTCCAGATGGTCCAGGGCAAATGGAAGAGATATATGACCGGTTTATTGAGATGGCTGATCGAAAGCGTTTCGTCTATGATGAGGACCTAGAAGCATTAATGCATGAATACGGTAGGTCCATTGAGGCCTTATGGACATTGAAAACATTGCAAGTCAATTGCGGGTATCCCTTAATTGCTACGGCTTTGCTCGTGCTCATTGACAGTAATGGGGTAGAGCATATTGCATCAACTACAGGCACAGGGCCGATTGATGCTTCTTATAAAGCTGCAGACCAAATTATCAAAGAACAAATTGAGCTAATGGAGTTCTCGGTAATGTCAATTACGAGAGGTATAGACGCATTGGGAGAGGTTATGGTACGTATTGAGACAAGTAATGGGATTCCATTCATTGGAAGAGCAGCGGACGGGGACATAATTGTATCTAGTATCAAAGCTTACTTAAATGCTATCAATAGGATGATGAGAGCCAGTAAAGCGCAAACCGCCTAATGTGAATCGAGGATGCTTAAAAACCTGACGCCAGCGATTGGTATACGAGAGGAAGACTATTGAATTTTAAAACACGCCAGATAAATATCGTTTCAGACTCGTGTTGTGACCTGCCACATGACTTATACGGATCTCTTAGCATTGGCTTGATGAAGTTTCCGTATCTGATGGATGACGGTGAGTATTTCGATGACCTCTATGAGGCGTCTACTGCTCATCAGTTCTATGAGAGGCTTCGCAAAGGCGAGCAGGCAAAAACAGCGCAGATTCCCTATGCACACATACTTGAGGTCTTCGAGCAGGCTGTCCAAGAACAACTTCCGACAGTCTTTTTATGTTTCACCTCGGGTTTGTCGGGTAACTACGAGTTGATGCAACAAGCCTGCAATGAGACCCTGGAAAAGTACCCTGATGCAGAGTTGTACGTGGTAGACACCCTGTTGCCTTCGATAGCTGAAGGGCTGCTAGTTTGGGAAGCAGTCCGTCAGGCTGACAGGGGGTTAAGCGCACAAGAGCTTGTCGCCTGGGCTGAGGAGGCACGCTATTATGTCAATGCATTCTTCACTGTCCCTGACCTTGAGTCTTTAAGGCGTGGGGGGAGAATACCGGATTTTGCTGCAACAGCAGGCACCACTTTGGATATCAAGCCGATCATCACAATTGACCTTGAAGGCAAGCTAAAGCTATGTGCTGCTGCTAGAGGCCGCAAGAAGTCAATAAAACTGTTGCTTCAATACTACGACGAGATTTCTCGGCCAGAAGAGTCAAATGTTGTGATTGTTGCCTCAGCTGACTCCCCAAAAGAGCTAAAGCAAATGACAGAACAGCTGTTGAAGAATACTGAAAGCAAGCCGCCAGCCATAATAACCAGCTCGATTGGCCCGGTTATCGGAGCACATGTCGGGCCAGATATGATCGCCATTAGCTTTTGGGGCCAAGACCGACGTGAGAATGTGTCGTTAACCGATAGAATAGCCAATGCTGTTAGCAATCGTTCCGAAGCATTAAAAGCACGCTTGCGGGGATAGGCAAACAATGGCAAGAGTCTTAAAGAAACCAAGCAAGTTGACAGGTGGTTAAATGGAAAGAATAGCAATCGTCTATAACAACGAACAAGGTTTGGCGATAGCAGGGCTTCTTCAAAAGGGTGGTTTTATCCCCATATGTTGTGACCGAAGCATTAAAGGCAATTTGCATGTCGGCCATAAATTATCTATCAAGGACCCTGTCTTTGTTTCTACTATCGGCGATGCACTGGGCCAAACCGGTACAGTGCTCACTGTCTTTGACAACCAACAAGACGATGAGGATGCCTATATGGCCGAGGGCGGTATCCTAGAAGTTGCCGAGGCAGGCAGCCTCTTTGTCGACTTGAGCACGATTGGGCCTCGATCAGCCAAGGATTTAAATGCTCTGGCTGCCGTTCACGACCATGACTATGTAGAGGCAAACATCATCGGTGCGGTAAAACCGAACGCTAAGGCCAGGCATAGGCTTTTTGTCGCTGGCGAGGACGGGAGCATTAAAAAAGCACAGCCGATAATTGACGTGCTGTCAAACGATACGATAGTCACCGGTTTACCAGGCACAGCAAATGCAGTTAGGCTGGCATCGACCATTTCGCTTGCTGGCAGCTTGATCGGCTTGACTGAAAGCCTGGCCTTTGCCAGTTCAAACGGTGTAGAAAAGTCACTCATGTTGAGCTTGCTAGCAGACAGCAAAAGCCCTGTTAAAGGCATTGCTGGCAATTATGGAGAGCAAATAATCAATGAAAGCTTTGATTCCGACATCGATGTGGGAGCCTTTTTGGACGAGCTAAACCTTGCTTTGGATGCTGCCGAAGAAGCAAAGCTGCCATTGCCTGCTTTAGAGACGTACCAACAGTTGTTTGACCTTCTCCAACTAATTGGCGACGATCGAAGAGGCATTACCAGTATCGCATTGGCATATTATGACGAGAAGAACTCAAAGCGCTTCAATCTCGACTGGAGCCTGGCTGAAAAGGCTGTCGATGTTTACGAAAAAGGAAGCGACGACGATCTTGACGAGGATGAACAAGACCCTCAAGACGAATGGTTTGAGGATGACAATTCTTTCGACCAATATGGATATGGCCAGTTTGGGTTTGACCCAGACCCAGAGGGAGACGGTCTAGGGCCGTCAACAAGTTCGTACTTTTCAGATAATTGAAGCAAACTATGCCCATTATTACAAACATGACAACAGGAGAAAAAGATGCCCGATTTTGATAATTCAATAGCAGTTTTTATTGATTACGAAAACATGGCTTTAGGAATGAACTCAAACAATGGTGGAAGGAGAAAAACACTGTTCCAGCCCGACATCGGAAAGATCCTCGAACGTCTTTTGGAGAAAGGCCGAATCGTCGCAAAACGTGCCTACTGCGACTGGCAAAGGTTTCCAGAAGCTGTCAGTTACCTGCATGGACTGGGCGTGGACCTCTTAGAGATACCTGACAACAACCAGTCCGGCAAGAATTCTGCAGATATCAGGCTGGCTGTCGATGCCATTGAGCTATGCCATAACAATGCCTTTATCAATACATTCGTGATTGTGTCTGGGGACTCAGACTTTACTCCGCTCGTCTCAAGGTTAAAAGAAAACGGCAAGACTATCATAGGCGTGGGAATGCGAGAGTCTACCAGTGAGCTTTTGGCAGTGAATTGCGACGAGTTTATCTTTTATGAGGATATTGGTGTGGCTGCTGATATACCAACAATTCCGGACAACCTGTCTGGTGAAAAACGCAAAGCCTATGAGCTGCTGTTCGACAGTATCGAGGCCTTGCAAAGAGAGAACGTAGAAACTATGCATTCGTCTATGATTAAGGACGCCATACGTCGCAAGGCACCCCAGTTCACAGAGGCTGCATACGGGTACCGTAGCTTTACGCGCCTGCTAGAAGAAGCGCAGGACCATGGCTTGATAAAAATGCATAAAGACGAGAAAAGCGGCACATGGGTCGTGGAAGGCTTTAGCGCTTGAGTTAAAAAGGCCTTCGATCCTCTTATTTGACGAAGACGATTCGATAGTTAGACGAGTATTGCATAAATATATTCAGGAGGAGCAGCAATGATTGAAATTCCAGAAGCCGTTGTATTGTCAAGGCAGTTTGTTGATATCTACCAAGGAAAAAAGATCGTCGAGGTCATTGCAGCGCAAAGCCCCCACAAATTTGCCTGGTATTACAAGGATCCCAGTGCATACCCTGCCAAGCTGGTTGGAAAAAGCATCCTTGACGCATATCCAATGGCTGGGCGTGTAGAGGTTGTAGCCGGCGACTGTCTCTTGAATTTCGGGGAAGGAGCTGTTCTTAGACATTATGCTGCAGGTGAAATGGTTCCAAATAAACATCAATTATTCGTCGGGTTTGAAGACGGATCTGCATTGCTTGGAACAGTTGCTATGTATGGCATGTTTATGTGCTTCTACCCCGGGGAGAACGATGAGGACAAGTTCTATATGACAGCAAAGACAGCCATATCACCACTTGCAGAGGGGTTTGACAAGGACTATTTCAATTCGTTGATCGACGAAAAAACAACAAAGCTTTCAGCAAAAGCGTTTTTGGCTACCGAACAGCGAATCCCTGGCCTAGGCAACGGCGTCTTGCAAGATATTCTGTTCAACGCGAGAATCCACCCGAAAAGAAAGATCAACTCGCTCACAGAAGACGAGGTTCAGGCATTATTCATTAGCGTGAAGGAAACACTACAGGAAATGGTTGATTGTGGAGGGCGCGATACAGAGAAGGACCTTTATGGCGAAAAAGGCGGATATACGACAAAAATGAGTAGGTTCGCACTGGATAATGCATGCCCCGAATGCTTTGGAAGCGTGACCAAAGAGACATATCTAGGTGGTACGGTCTATTATTGTAAATCCTGCCAAAAAACCCAATGAAAGGCAGGTAACTGTTAAAATAAACTCAAATGTATGAAAACGACAGTGAGACTGGTCTGAAGAGGTTAAATAGATGCTTAAAGAGAATATAGAGTAATGCCTAAAGACCAGGTCGTTTTGGAGTTCTTTGTTACTTGTGGCCAGGGTTTGTCGTCTCTCGTTGCTGACGAGCTGAAAGATATCGGTATAAAAAAACCACGCACACTGTTAAACGGTGTTGCTTTCTTTGGCACAATGGAAGATGCTTACCGGGCTTGTTTGTGGCTAAGGACCGCCAGCAGGGTCTTGCTTGTCATCGCCCGTGTCAAGGCTAGCGATTCACAAAGCCTATATGAGAGCATCAAAGGGATAACATGGGAAGAGCATCTTTTGCCCTCGGCCAGTTTTGTCGTAAACGCCCATGGCAAGAATGAGAACCTAAAGAACAGCCAATTCATTGCTGTTCGTGTCAAAGACGCAATTGTAGACAGGTTTAGCGATGTCTTAGACAGGCGGCCGGATGTTCGTCGAGACAGGCCAGATGTCGTCATAAACATAAACTTGAGAAACGATAGGGCAACCGTGGCCATTGACCTTTCTGGTGAGCCGCTTCACCGTCGTGGTTACCGACAGGCTAGCAGGTCAGTGACTGCTTCTTTAAGGGAGACCCTAGCTGCAGCCTTGGTCCTTTGCAACGGTTGGACAAACGAGGCAGGCTTCGCTCATCAGAGCTTTCTGATCGATCCTTTTTGTGGGTCAGGGACAGTGGCTATCGAGGCTGCTTTAGTCTTAGCAGACCGTGCACCAGGACTATTGCGTGATTATTGGGGGTTTACAGGGTGGAAGCAGTTCGATCCAGCAAAATGGCAGTATATTCTAGACGAAGCCGACGAACGCGCCGAAAAGCAAAACGAGGCTTTAAGCTTATTGACGATTAAACCGATCTTAGCCAGTGATATTGACGGAGAGGTATTGAAGGTAGCCGAGCAAAGCGCCAAAAAGGCAGGCGTCTTACAGTTGATCGAATTCAAGCAGCAAGACATTATGGGTTTTAGCGTTCCTCGGCTGTATAGCAAAAAACAGGCACACTTGGCCACTAATCCTCCATATGGCCAACGAATGCTCACCGAGGCCCAGCTTCCTGCCCTATTTTCAGCATTGGCAAAAATCATGTCAGCAAACCAAGACAAGATCATTGCTAGCGTCATCAGCTCGAGCGATTCAGTGGAGGCTTACCTAAGCCCGCTATTCAGTGACCTGTCCTTAAAACGCTTAGAAACCATGAACGGCCCTTTGCCTGCAACGATCTTTACCTGGCAAGCCTACAAACAAAACGGGCTGGCAGTAAATAAGGACAATGAAGACGTAGTTGAACAAACAATAGACGAAACAGATAAGCTAGAAAAGAAGCAAAGGCTCGCCAAGGTACAGGTGTCTGCCGAGGCTTATCGAAAACGACTGCAAAAAGTGCTGCAACAAAAAAGCAAGTGGGCAAAGCAGGCAAATGTCAGCTGTTTTCGACTCTATGATTCCGACCTGCCAGACTTTAATATAGCCATCGACCTTTATCAGGGAGCCTCCAAGACCGCAGACGAAGGCCAACAATGGCTGCATATTGCCGAGTATAGGCCGCCTTTGCATATTGATCCCCAACTGGCTGACACACGGTTGGTCGAGGCTATAAACATTGCATCGGAAGTGGTCAACGTCAGCCCGACGAATATTTTCTTGAAGCGCAGAGAAAGGGCAAAAGGGGGCTTGCAATACCAGCAGTACGCAAGTGCCAACAATCAAAGTGCGATACATTTGATCGAGGAGGGCGGCTTGATCTTTGAAGTCGACTTCGCCAGCCACCTAGACACCGGAATCTTCCTGGACCATCGCCTGACGCGAGAGCTGTTGCGCGAAAAAGCGCATCAGCGGGACTGTTTGAACTTGTTTTCATACACAGGTTCAGCGAGTGTCTATATGCAAGACGGAAACGCCAAAAGCGTCACATCGGTAGACCTCTCAAAGACTTATTTGGACTGGTCAAAACGCAATATGATGCATAATAATTATATGGAGAAGAACCCGCGAAAAGGTAACCCAGGCAAGCACCGGCTCTTTTTCGAAGAGGCCGACGTCTTGGCTTGGACTAGTGCAAAAAGAAAAGAGAGGCCGCTTGGAGACAGTCAGAAGCGGGGAGGAACGCCCAAGCCAGCCAATAGGCTGGAGCAAAACCCCCAAGCGGAAACCGTCATGCCTAACCGCTATGGGTTGATCTTTGTGGACGTGCCGACATTTTCCAACTCTAGCAAAATGAAGGGCCGCAGCTGGGATGTGCAACGTGACCATGTCGAGCTATTGATCGATGTGTCGCGCTTGTTGGTCAGGAACGGCGAGGCGGTCTTCTCCACAAACTTAAGAAGCTTCAAGCCAGATACCGAGGCATTGGCAAAAGCAAAAGTACAATTGGAAGACATAAGCGAAACGACCATTCCGCCGGACTTTTCGCGAAACCTGAAGGTCCATAAATGCTATCTGTTACGCAGGGAGGCTTGAAAGATGATCTACCGTAGCGACCCCCGAAGCGGCAAGCAGCTGTCCCAACTGGGCTTTGGCTTGATGCGCCTGCCACGTGGGCTTACTGGCACTGACCTCGAGAAGACCACAGCGATGCTGGAGTATGCAGTCGGCCAAGGGCTGAATTATTTCGACACCGCTTATGTGTATCCAGGCAGCGAGACGACGTTCGGGCGGGCTTTAGAGGCAAGCGGGCTGAGGGACCAGCTAAATATCGCCACTAAGCTTCCGCACCAGCAATGCCGATCCGCTGCTGACTTTGACCGTATTTTCAATGAGCAGTTAAACCGGCTGAAAACCGACCATATCGACTATTACCTAATCCATAACCTGCCAAAAGCGGCATTGTGGCAAAGGCTGGTGGACATAGGCATAAAAGAATGGATTGAGGAAAAGAAAGCCAGCGGCCAAATCGGCCAGATAGGCTTCTCGTTCCATGGCAGCCAGGCGGACTTTTTGGAGCTGCTGGATGCTTATGACTGGGAGTTTTGCCAGATACAGTACAACTATCTGGACGTCAACTACCAAGCCGGGCAGCTCGGGCTGAAAGCCGCATACGAACGGGGCCTGATGATTGTGATTATGGAGCCCTTGCGAGGCGGGCGCTTGGCCAACGGGCTTCCGAAAAAGGCTGAAGAGCTGATGCAGGCGTCCGACCGCCAAGCCTCATATGCGTCATGGGCTTTTCGCTGGCTGTTCGACCAGGCCGAACCGACGGTGGTGCTTTCAGGAATGGGCAGCATCGACCAGTTGACCGACAATATAAACACAGCCAGCTCCTTTGGCCCTGGCATGTTGTCAGCCGAGCAGCATCAGCTGATCGAAGACGTTATCAATATAGTAGCAAATAATTACAGGATCAACTGCACAGGGTGCAGCTATTGTATGCCTTGCCCCCAAGGCGTGAACATCCCCGACTGCTTCGCTGCCTACAACACTTACCACTCGCAGGGCTTTATAGCCGGCGTCTCGCAATACATGACCGGGATTGCCTCGCCTCGCCCTGACCGTTACAGCGGCCCAACAAAATGCATAGCATGTGGAACCTGTGAGCAAAAATGCCCGCAAGGAATTCCTATAATAGACTCACTAAAAGAGGTCAAGCAGCTAATGGAGCCATTCTGGTATAAACCAGCAATGGCGGCCATGAAGCTGGTTATGGGTTAGGGGGAGAAAACCAGGTTTATGTGTTATGCTCGTTGTCCGTTGATTTATTTAACAACATCAGGAGTGCGCATCGGCTGCTTCGGCGGTCAACGAGGTTTAAATCTGCTAGGAGATGAGAATGAGTCCGGTAACGCAGGGTGAAACCCTTTTAAAACTGGTCGACGCCGACAGACTCTTACTGCAGTTAAGCAGACAGTTGGAAGCTTTGCCGCAACGATCGAAACTTGCAGAGTTGGACAAGAGCATGGAACAGCTAGTCGACCAGTCAGAGCAGGTACAAAAGCTCAAGCTACGTCAAGAAATGAGCGTAAAAGCCTTTCGGGACGAAGACCTGATGTTGCAAGAAAAGATCAGTGCCAGCCAAAAACTGATTGAAGAGAACAGCGACAAGTACAAAGAGGTATCCATTCTCGCTACAGAGATAGAGGGTCTTAACAAGCGCATCGAGAAAATCACCTTTGATATTGGCGAGCTAAATAACGGAATAGAAAAAATCAATACTATCGAAGCTCAGCTGAAAGGCCGGATCGACATCGTAACCCAGCGCCAACTAGAGCTGATCGAGAGCCTGGGCACAAATACCGCCAAGCTCGAGGCACAGATCGAAAAGCTCAACAAGCAGCGTTCCCGCCTGGTGTCGTTGCTTCCAGACGACCTTGTTTTGCGCTACGACAAGCAGCGCGAGCTAAAACAAGGTGTGGGGGCGGCAGCGCTGGACGGCCGTATCTGCGGAGCATGTTATATAGAGCTGTCTGAAGGGCAGCTGGCAAAAGCGAAGACCGAAGTCGATGACTCAGGAATTGGGATTTGCCCATCGTGCCATCGCCTCTTGGTGATGCAACCTGCCTAGCGAACAGCCAATCCCTGTGCGATTAGGAGACCTATCTAGATGAAAGACAAAGATTCGCGGGAGAATACCTCGGTAATAGTCGATGCTAGCCTGAGGTGTGACGGAGGCAGCCGAGGAAACCCTGGCAGTAGCGGTATCGCCTATGTGCTTGATAAAACAGATGTGGATAAGAACAAGGAGACGATCTCTTATGGTGGCTGGTATATCGGGCAGGCAACTAACAATCAAGCCGAATACCATGCTTTGATTTGGGGCTTGGAAAACGCCCTGTTCCTGCAAGTACGAAGGATTGAGATCGAATTGGACAGCGAGCTGTTGGTAAAACAGATAAATGGTGCATACCTTGTAAAAAATAAACAGCTAAAGGAGCTTTATGCTGTAGTTATGCAGCTTTTAGCCAAGTTTTATTCATTTAACGTTACTCATGTGAAGAGGGCCTTTAATAACGAGGCTGATACATTAGCGAACAGGGCTATGGATGAACGCTCACCAGTAGGCAATTATCATGTAGAATACGTTTCTCCCGATAATCTTTCAACTGTAGACCTAGTTCAGTCGTCTCCAGTTTTATCCACATCCCCGACAAGCGATGAAAGAAGGATGAGCACAATGGGTATCGGAACGTATTATTTACGGATAAAAGAACACTTTGACGCCGCACATGCCTTGATTGGCTACCCTGGAGAGTGCAAGAACCTGCATGGGCACACCTGGGACGTCGAGGTAGAGGTAAAGGGCACCAAGCTAGACGATGTCGGAATCGTTTATGACTTTAAAGACCTAAAAGACGACCTCTTAGTGATTTTAAAGCAGTTCGACCACAAATACTTAAACGAGGTCGAGCCCTTTACCGAGTTTAATGCAACAGCCGAGAACCTGGCCCGCGTGGTATACGAGCAAATGGAAGCGAAACTGCCCGACCACATCGATATTGTGGAAATCGCTGTTTGGGAGTCGCCTGTCGCGAGATTAGTATACAGAGTCGAGTAAACCGTCTTAAAAAACATTTGTCCTTACGTTATGATGTTTTCCTAAGGAAAGGTGCATGAAATGGAAAGCAAGCAGAAAACCGTGCTTCTCGGGGTAACCGGGTGTATTGCCGCCTATAAGGCCTGTGAAGTCTTACGTCTATTACAAAAAGCCGATGTAAACGTCAAGGTAGTGATGACTCCTTCGGGCGCTGAGTTTGTCACACCGACAACATTTCGCGCCCTTAGCCAAAACGAGGTAGCTGTCGAAGCGATTGCTGACGCGAATACGCCGATCCATCACATCTCTTTGGCCCAGGAGCCGGATGTCTTCTTGATCGCCCCAGCTACTGCTAACACGATCAACAAACTTGCTGCAGGCATTGCTGACAACCTGCTTACTACTACAGCCTTGGCCACCGAGGCACCGATCATCATCGCCCCTGCTATGAACGTCCATATGTGGAGGGACCCCTCAACGCAAGCCGCCTTAGAGGTACTCAGGTCACGAGGCATCGAGATTATTGCCCCAGAGGTCGGCTATCTCGCTTGTGGCGATATTGGCGAGGGCAAACTGGCAACAGTCGAAGATATCGCCGAGCGGACCTTAGTCGAGCTGAACCGTTGTCGTGACCTTGAGGGCAAGACCATGCTGATCACCGCTGGCCCTACCCGTGAGTACCTTGACCCGGTACGGTTTATCTCATCGCCATCGAGCGGGCTGACTGGTTATCTGATTGCTGGAGAAGCCGCCCGTCGAGGCGCAGACGTGTACTTAGTCAGTGGCCCTTGCGAGCTCCCCGACCCCTTTGACGTGAATACGATAAGGATAACCAGTGCCGAAGAGATGTTTGCCGCATGCAACCAGATATTTGACGAAAAGCATCCTAATGCTGCGATCTTTTCTGCTGCCGTTGCCGACTTTAGGCCGGCTACGATTGCCGAGCAAAAGCTGAAGAAGGGCACGGACCTGCCTGCTACGGCAGCGCAAGGCGAACCGTCAGGCGAAACAGGCGCAACCAGCCAGGCAGCTGTTTATTCTTTGGACCTTATTGCCAACCCCGATATCTTATATTCGATCTCTCAACGCAAGGGAGATTGTTTTGTGGTTGGCTTTGCCGCTGAATCAGAAAACATAATTGAGAACGGTATGGCCAAACTGCATGCCAAGGGTGCTGACATGATCATTGCCAACGATGTGTCGAACCCCGAGATTGGCTTTGCAACCGAGGACAACCGATGGCAGCTTCTCTCTGAATCTGGAGCGGAGGATACCGGTACTCAAAGCAAACGGGCTCTAGCAGGCGTGTTGCTTGACAAGGTTGCTAGTCGTATCAATTAGGTTTTTAAGAGCCTTATATAAATCTCCGCTTCCCAGTGACTGCTACGATTGGCTTGTTTTACCAGGCCATGGGCTTTTGAGGTCTGTTTAGGAGGTGTTGAGATGCATCCGATTTGAAGAGAGAAGAGCAATGGGTACCGAACCCGGTGCCGCATCTTGACAATGCCAAAAACCAGGCTTATCCAAGCCTTGCCAAAGTAGAAAACTGATTTGAGAGGATTAAAGGATTAAAGATGAAAGAAACCGACTATAAGACATATATTGATGAGGACGAGCTGCCTCAAGCATACTATAACGTAAGGGCAGACATGATTACCGCTGCTGGCGGGCATGACCATGCCCCGATTCTTCACCCTGGCACCTTGCAAGCTGTAAGCGTGGCAGACATGGAGCCGATATTTTGCACTGAGCTGGCAAAACAAGAGCTAAACACAAAAGACCGTTTTATCGACATCCCAGGGGAGCTGATCGATTTTTACCGGATGTACAGGCCTTCGCCTTTGGTACGCGCCCGGTTCCTAGAGCGCTTGTTAAAAACCCCAGCTCGTATCTATTATAAGTACGAAGGAAACAACACCTCCGGCAGCCATAAGTTAAACTCCGCCATCGCCCAAGGCTACTATGCCAAAGAGCAGGGTCTAAGAGGCCTGACGACAGAAACAGGTGCCGGGCAGTGGGGGACAGCGATGGCTATGGCTGCTGCCTATTTCGAGCTTGAGCTCGAAGTGTTTATGGTAAAGGTCTCATACGAGCAAAAACCCCATCGTAAGACGATTATGCAGACCTTTGGAGCGAGCGTTGTGCCGAGCCCCAGCAATACTACCGAGGTAGGCCGCAAGATGCTCGATGAGTTTCCCGACTCCTCGGGAAGCCTGGGCACAGCGATCAGTGAGGCTGTGGAGAGGGCCTTGTCGACTGAAGGCTACCGCTATGTCTTGGGCAGTGTCTTAAACCAAGTACTTCTCCACCAGTCGATTATTGGCCTAGAGACGAAAATCGCCATGGAAAAGATCGACGAGTACCCCGACATTGTCATTGGCTGCGCCGGCGGAGGGTCGAACCTGGGAGGCCTGATGGCCCCGTTCATTGAAGACCGCCTTGCTGGAAGGCAGTCCCCCTACTTTATTGCTGTCGAGTCTGCCAGCTGCCCGAGCCTGACCCGCGGGCGTTTTGCCTATGATTTCTGCGACACCGGGCAGGTGACGCCGCTTGCCAAAATGTACACGTTGGGCAGTGGATTTATCCCTTCTGCCAACCATGCCGGCGGACTGCGTTATCACGGCATGAGCCCTATCTTGTCGCAGCTCTACCATGACGGCTTTCTTGACGAGGCCCGTGCAGTCGATCAGATATCGGTCTTCGACGCGGCTCTTCAATTTGCCCGCACGGAGGGAACGCTGCCGGCACCGGAGAGCTCCCATGCCATTCGAGTAGCTATTGACGAAGCTATCAAATGCCGCGAATCCGGGGAAGAGAAAGTCATCCTGTTTGGCTGCACCGGAAACGGCTACTTCGACCTTACAGCATTCGAGCAGTACCTGAACGGGACAATGACCGACAGCATACCTACTGACGAAGACCTGGCCCGCGGCTTTGCCAGCATACCAAGCTTAGAGGGTATTCAATAAAACCACAAAAATATGCAGTATTCAGCTAGGTTGGCGACCAAACCGACCTAGCTGCTTTATTATCTGGATAAAACCTGGCTTTGGGTGCCTGGAAGCGGGATGTAGTCCAGCTTCACTACCGGCAAGCCGGCGAACTCGTCCCAATCGGTGTCTTCGGTCAATACGACGGCAATCACCACGGGGAGGCAATTGGCAATCTTAGCCATTTGCAACATAGCAGTCATTGTCCCGCCAGTGGACAGCACGTCGTCTAGGACACAGGCTTTTAGGCCTGCCAATTTGGCGATTTTATCTTGACCAAGAAAGAAGGTTTGGGGCGCGGTAGTAGTTATTGACTGCACTTGGACGGAGACAGGGCTGGGCATGTAGAGTTTATGGCTTTTGCGAAGCACGATGTATTCGGAATGCCCAAACCTTTGTGACAACTCTTGAGCAAGGCCGATGGCCTTGGCTTCGGCTGTGAGAATGATGTCGAAGTCGTACGGGCCAAGCTTTTCATACAAGGCACTTGCTGCCGCCTCGTTCCAATCGTGTTGGCCCATCATGTCCAGGGCATAGATGCCAAAACCGTCATCACTGCGGACCAGGGGCAGTTTTATTGGCTCGCTCAAGCCAATACCGACCTCCCAACTATCAGGCCATTCGTTCATCTGTGGTCTCCTCCGTCCCTTTGCTCCAGCTCGGCTAGCAGTCAGCAGACCGCATGTCGCTCAACCAGCTGTCCTCTGACAAGGCATAAGTATGATTATATATCGCCAAAAAGCAACAGACGGGCCAATTAACCCGTCTGTTGCTTCAAGAAAAGAAACTAAAACCAGTAGCTAAATATACGTTTTCAGACAGCCAACCTGTATATGACTTGGCTTTTAGCTCCGACGCCTAGTGTGCATACGAGGCTGGCGGGCTTGGACCTGCCTGGAGGCCCGGCGGGGGTTTTGCTTGTCTAGGTCTTGGGACTTCTCAGTCAAGCTAGTGTTCATTTTTTTCAAAAGGCCAAGCAGCTGGGTCTGTTCTTCTTCGCTCAAGCCGTCGAACAAGTCGTCATGCTCAGGCTTCATTTGGTCTGCTAGCACCTTGCCTTCGTCAGTTAGAAAGACCTTTCGCGCGCGTTTATCCTCATCATCGCTCTCTACCCTGACCAAGCCTTGCTTTTCTAGTTTTGCTACAAGCTCGGACGCTGAGGAGGGGCGGATGTCGAATGCTTCCACGATGTCTTTGATAAAGACGCCGTCGTGCTGTGACAACATGAACAAAAGGCGGCCTTGGCCACGCATCGCGCCGACGTTCCGGCGTAAGAAGATCGATCCTGGGCCACCGGGGATGGGCATGAACGGAGGCTCCGGCACATCAATGGGGTCTTCTTGGCCCTGTACCGGGGCTTGGGCGAAATTCGCATTGCGTCCCCTTTGCATATGCAGGCGCAACAGCAGCTGAGCAGCCCGATGGCATTCAGCGACTAGCTCCATTTGAGGGTTTTCCGGATCAAAGCCGGGGTCTCCAGCAGCAAAGCCGCCGCCTGGAATTCCTGGTGAAAAATTACCAATTGTATATCTGTACATGTGTACCCTTTCTATTAGATGTTCGAATGAACTTCTACAATTAAATAATTTGGTACCTAATTATAGTTAGGTTTTATGCAGGCTGTCAATACTCTTTAGGTACCGAAACAGTAACAGGAAACTCTCATTATGATTCAATTAGGAAAATCTAGGTGACTAAGCTAGTAGCTAATATATGCGAAATCCATGCAAAAGTATGCAAATAGTAAGCCTAACGGTCTCGTGCCTCCCGAACGGAGAGGGTTATTCCTTCAATATGGTCGCCCATGTCCGGCTCATAGACCACATATTGATGCTTTCCCTTTAGTTTGGCATGGTACATGGCAATATCGGCAAATTTCATCAAGTCGTTGTAATGGTCGGTGTGCTCAGGATAAAGAGCGATACCGATACTTAAAGTGACGTTGTATTTTTCTATATAAGGTTGGACTTGGGGGTCTAGGTCAAAAGCCGCCATTAGGGATTTAACATAATCAATCGCCTCGGACATGGTAACTTCAGCCAATAGCTGAATGAACTCGTCTCCACCCAATCGGGCGGTCAGGCACTCGCGATGGGTCTCTTGGCCGATTTTGTCCAAGCTTTCAGTCAGTATGTCAGACGCCAGTGCCAAAAACTTGTCTCCTTCGGCATGGCCAGAGCGATCGTTGATGACTTTAAAATCATCGATGTCGATAAAGAAGGCAGCAAGGGGCACCCCGATCTTATCGGAGTCGGGGCTCGTTAAGCGCTCGGTCAGGTAGTTGAAAAGATAACGTCGATTGGGAAGGCCGGTCGTCATGTCTTTGTTGGCCATGTCAAAAAGCTGCTGCTGGTTTCGCTGGTTTTGGCGAAAAAGCAAGACCGCAAACGTCAAAAGAATCGAAAGCAAAACGAAAAGACAGCTGATCAAGAGACGGGTTATCCTTTGCATGGTCTTATATGTCAGGACCATGTCAGTGTTATCGAACTCAACGCTTACCACAGCAATAACAGTGTCTCCCTGCTGTATGGGGCTGGCTCCTTGGTTAAAAGCGTCACGGGGATTGTCAGGCTCGTTGATATCGGCACTCAGGCGTCCTGCAAAAGCAGCAGCCTGACATTGGCTCAAGTCGATTTCCGTAAAGGCCTTTGACATGTTGTCAGCGGTATCAAGAATGACAATGTAGTCATCGTCAAAATGCATAACGATATAGATTCGGTCAGCCCCGACACTTGCCTGATATTGTTTGAGGGTCGAAAGCATCAAAGCATATTGCGGATCGTCTAGGTCAATATCAGAGAGCTGGCCTAGGCTTGCCAGGTATGCATCGTCAGCCAAGCGTGCACTGGACAAGCTTGCCGCCATTACAGTGGACTTAGTCTCAGCATAGAGCACAGAGTTCATATGGTTTAGGCCTAGTAAGGCAAAATATGTGGTCGAGGCTAGGATTGACGAGGCAATAAAAGCGATAGCGATCAAGGACGTGATAAAAACACCTTGACGTTTCAAGCTGCGCGAATATGCATTCCAAGGATTGGATTTTAAAGACTCTCTATTCAATGGGCTCCCCTTGATCTGTCACTAAATCATTGGACAATACATATATATAAGCATTATATTCATTCTCGTAGAAAAATCTGGCCGGAGATCCGGATGAAAGAACAAGCCTGCTTAGGGCAAATCTGCAGGCAAGCGCTACAGCCAAGACAATACAGGGGGTCGGCATAAGCCTTTCCCGAGACGATTTGCCTGGCTTTTAGGGGGCAAGCATCAACACACGAGCCACAAGCATCACAGAGGCTAGTATCAGTCTCACTGGCCAGTAAGGAGACGTGGCCGGCATTGCTCGGGTTTCTCCCGATAGCCTCGACCAGGGCTTGTCGAAAGACCGACAAGACTGGCTTTACCTGGCCGGCGGCTAGACTTGGCAAATCATCGGCCAAGACGGTTCGGTTAATCGTCTCTCTTCGGGCCCGTGCCATTAGTGCCTCGTCAGCTGCCCGGTTCCCAGTACGGTTGGTGTCGTCCCAGCTTCGCTTGAGCTCGTCAAGCAAACCGGTAAAGACCGAGCGGCGGTCGGTTTGGCTAGCGTCAGCCAAGTAACCGCGCAGGTCGGCCTTTCGATACTGCGGCACCTGGCTGGCTGAACTGACGATCGTCACCGTCTGGCCGCTCCATTGTTCGGCTGTGTCAATAGCCGCTGAGAAAGCATCGACGGCCCCTTCTTTGTCGTTGACCGGGCAAAGCTCGCACTGGCCAAAGGGGAGAAAAACCAAGATCTCGTCCACTGCCGAGATGCCAATCTCGTTGAGCAGGGTAAACCAAAGCTCTGACGAAAGCATAGCCAAGCAAGGCACCACATACAGGTTGTCGCTTTTCTCAGCCTCAAGCAGATGCGCCAGAGCTGCTGTCGCCTCCTCTCCTTGGAGGCTTTCANCGGCAAGTCGAAGCAGNGCCAGACTACGGTTACAGGTCAGCGTCAGCTGGCTGACCCGGAGCGTGGACTGCAAGAGGACCCGGATAATCTGCTGGATCGTCTTTGTCGTAGCGGTAATTGCGTTAACCGGACAGATGCTGATGCAGTATCCGCACTTCAAGCAGTCTTTTGTAAAGCTCGGACGCTGCAAGCTGTTTGCCCGCAAGGCATTGGCCGGACAAGCGTCTATGCATATGCTACAAGCAGTAGCCAACTTTGCGCTTCGCAGGCATTGGCTGCTGAGGGCTATCACGCTGCCTGCGCCAAAGTCGCTTAGGCCAGGGTTGCAGCGTTGGATTAGCTGAGTGTTCAACACATCGTCTGGGGGCATGTCTTGTCTATCGTCCATGCGACTAGTATAGCGTGAGCCGGCTGCCATAAAAAGCTAAAGCATATAGTTTGCATTGATTGGAAACAAGTCAAAGCCCATCGGCTATAGTATGCTTATGGATGATAAAGCCTTTGCAACCGATTCTTTTTCATTGAAGGTCATAGCTATTGTCGGCATGACCGCCAATCATTTCGGCCATGCCTTTTATGCACAGTTGCCCTTCGTGGCGCGCTGCATCTTGATCGGCATGGGCGGGCTCACCTTTCCCATCATGGCCTACCAAATAAGCGTTGGCTACCAGTACACGAGGGATGTCAAAAAATACGCCTTGCGCCTGTTCGTTTTCGCCCTGGTCTCGTTAGTGCCCTTCATTTGGGTCCTAGGCAACAAGCTAAACGTCATTTTTACCCTGCTCTTGGGCTTGCTGGTCGTCTGGGCGGACGACAAGCTCCAGGGCAGCGCGCAGAAGCGTTTCGTCTTCTTCATCGTTTTGACAAGCGCAGTGGTCATTACCCATTGGTGTGACTGGTCCTATATCGGGGTACCGATGATATTGCTCTACCATCGGGGACGTGACCAAAACTGGCGGGTCTACCTGCCAATTGCGCTAGTCTGGTACATGGGCTTTGCTAGCCTTGTCGAATTGCTCAGCAGTGATTATATCAGCCAAATATGGCAATACTATATACCTAACCTTTTATACTGCTTTGTTGGAGCCACAGCCACCATACCGCTTTTACGGGCCTACAACGGCCAACAGGGACGCCCCATGAAGTACTTCTTCTATGTTTACTACCCCTTGCATATCACCGTGATCGGAATTCTCCGCGGCTTGTTATTCAGTATATGGGGATAAGCCCTTGGCCAAGGCCACTTAGAACGCTTTTATAAATTGAAGGGCCCTATATCGTAAAAATCAAAACCCCGCTATCAGGGAGAGTGCGGGGTTTTGGCCTTAAGGTTGCCGAGTTTATGTGGCTGTTAAAACTCGGCTAGAGAGAGGTTTGAGCCGAATAGGAAGGCAGTGGGAAAGAAAGGACGATGGGTGAATCACAAGGAGGAAGAACCAACCCAGGGGACACGCTGCCTTCTCATCCGAACTCGACGAAATAAATGATTGCCAAGTTTTCGTAAATAGAATTCTAAACTTCTTAAAACAGGGTACAGTTAGGCAGATGTCAGAGATTTGTCAGAATTTTAAACATTGGTTTAGCTGCTAGAAAGGCCAGTTAAAAGACTGCACTTGTTGCTTTTGTAAGCCTTTTTCATAGTTCTTGGATGATATAGCCCATACAGTCTTGGCTTAAGGCGTCTATATAAAAAATCAGCCTTGTGCTGTCTATCAGGTCATAGACATAGAGCACGTAGTTATATTTGTCATAGGAGTAGATCTGGGGGTTTAGGATCATGCTGCTGTCATAGACAGTGTTGTCGACCTCTGGGATGATTCCATTTTGAATCAAAAGCAGAGTATCGAACGAATAGCGGTAGTTGTGGCAGAAGTTCAGGTCGACTTGGCGAAAACTCTTCGCCAAGTATATTTGGTTTATCTTTAAGGCCTCGATGTTGACGGCATATGAAAAGGACCAGATAGCATAATGCTCGGCAATGGGCATCCGGTCAGACACTATAGAGTTGGGGCTTTGGACAGGGGGGCTGGTAGTTGTGTTGTCCGGGTCGGAGTCTAGAGGCTCGTTATCGTTTTGGCTGTCGGGGGCTAGGCCTGTTGGCCCTTGGTTAGACGTGGGCGCGTCTAAACCGTCAGTATCTGAAGCCGGTGGCTGATTGTTGGTATTCTCCAAAGTGATAATCACTTTTGACCACTGCTCGTTTAATATCAAGTAGAAAATCACTATGCCCCTCTGGTTGACTGCGCATTGCAGGTCGACTTTACCGTCGTTGTCAATGTCACAGCCATTCATCACGAAACAAGGCAGGTATTTATCGCTGTTCGTCTCCAAGTATTCAAAGGATGACAACAAACGGTCGCTATAGACTGCTTCCATGCCTAAGACAGGCATGCCCCGCCTGCTCATTAAAGACAATAGGAAGTCCATGATCCTTAGGCTAGTGAGCAGCTGCTCTTCTTCGGGGTTGATGGGGCGGGTGTTCTCCGGGTTATAAAGGTTCATCGGATAAAGCGAGGGCGGCCCGCTAAAAACCAGGCTGGACTCACTGTCGCTAGGTACCTCTAACAGAGTGATCTGCTCCATAAAAGGATCTAGCAGGGGATAAATCATATTCGGCAAGATGATGCCTGAGAGCAATACGACGACCGCCAAGGCCAGGGTGACCAGGTTTGACCAGTTACGTTTCATCATTGGCCACCGTCTTCGCTGGAGGGGCCTTCACTTTGTTGCAGAAAGCGGCTGTCTTCTTGGGAGTCGGTAAACCTGATCGTCTCAGGGATACGGGAAGGCCCGCGGGACTCGTCAAAGGCCGTATAGCGGGAGTTCTCGTTACCGGCGACCTCGACCAGCCTCGTGCCTGGGACGGGAGGGTCATAGCTTTGGCTGTAGGCGGCGGCAAAGTCGCAACTGACGGTTGTCCCCAAGCCGATCTCGCTTTCAATAAAGAGCTCAGAACCATGGGCGCGGGCAATTTCGGCGCATAGGGCAAGGCCTAGTCCAGCACCGCCGTGGCGACGGGTGCGAGCCTTGTCCAACATGAAAAACGGCTCTGTAAGCTGGGGTATCTGATCGGCAGCGATTCCGACCCCGTCATCAATGACACCGACGATGATACGGCGCTCGAGGGGACTCTGCGGCCTGGACTGCCCTGCTGTGCTTGCAGCAGCAGCGGGCTTGCTGGAAAGAGGCTCGTCTATAGCATCAGCCAGCGATTCGTCTTGGCTGCCAGGCTCAGGTACTGCCTCTCGGTATATCTCCCGGGCAGCGATGGTGATGGTCGAGCCATCGGTAGAGGCCTTGATAGCGTTGTCCACTAAATTGAGCACCAGGGACTGTAAAAGCTCCCGGTCAGCCAAGACAACACATCCATATTGCGGGATATAGCAGTCTAGATTCATTCTTCTNGTCTGGAATATCGGCTGAAGGGTGACNGACAAGTCGTTGGCCAGCTCNAAAAGATCGATCGGCTCTAGCGTCAACTGCATGTTGCCGACGCTTAACAGCTCCATCAGCTTGCCGGACAACGACTGTAAGCGCTTGGTCTCGTTGACGATCGTATTGGCATATTCGATACGGGAAACGTCTGACACTTCCTTTTGCACCCGTAAAAGGTCGGAATACCCTAGTATCGAAGTGAGGGGAGTCCTCATCTCATGGGCGAGATTGCCGATAAACGTCTTTCGGGACTCTGCCAGCTGCTCTAAGGCGGTAACGCTTCCCTCGATAGAGTCCGCCATAGAGTTGAAGTCATAGGCTAGCTCGGCAAGCTCGTCGTTGCCGCGCACCTGCACGCGTTTCTCCAGATTGCCTGAAGCGATTTGCCGGGTCGTCGTCGATAAGGCCCTCAAGGGGCGAAGCAGTGCCCGAACCAGCAAGAGCAGGATTCCTGATATAAACAAGGCAGAGACGATGCCGATGACCCGAACCTGGTTGAAAGTGGCGTCGAACAGCTGGTATGTCGAGGTAATGTCGTAGAAGGTTATCAGTTGATANGTCTGGTCGTTGAATACCGGGCTGGACACGACAAAGATATAGACATGGTCGTTGGCCCTNGAGATAGTCGAGGAGTAGTCGGCCATTTCAATCAGGGTCTGCTCGATCACAAAGCCGGGGTCGTTGGCAGAGTATATCTTGATGTTGTTCAAATATATGCTTGCCCCGCTGAGCTCGTTGCTGCCTTGGGAGGCAAAGACGTCGCGCAGCAGGGTATTCATGCGCTCTTCTGACAAGGTGATGGCCTGTTCGGAGAGCTGGGTATTGGTCACATAGTTCAAAATCTCGTTACGGAGGTAGTTATGCCTCGTCAAAGCGGACTGTTGCTCACGCAGCAAGGCCAGGTCGTGGTTGCTTTTTAGAATCATCAAGGATGTCGCGTTGACCAACACGATGACCAAGGTAAGCGTCGTGAGGAATATTTTTTGCCAAAGCTTCATATATCAAGTATAAGCTTTTTTGCATTTCGAAAACATTTGGCGGCAAAGCGCCGTCTTAAGCCTGGTCGGGACTGCCCGAGTTGTCCAGCTGGCTGGTCGGGCGGCTTTCCAAACGGTAGCCAAGGCGCTGGATGGTGACCAGGTCACCAGCCAGGTCCAGTTTTTTACGTAATTGCTGGACATGCGTGTCGACGGTGCGTGTGTCTCCATAGTAGTCATATCCCCAGACGGCAGAAAGCAGCCTCTCACGGGTCAAGGCGATATCGGTGTTGTTGATAAAAAAGGCCAAGAGGTCGAACTCTTTGGGTGTGAGGTCGATTTTTAGGCCTTTGTTCGTCACAACGTGGCGTTCGCTGTCCACAACGATCTCACCATGTTGGAGAAGGGCTAGCTGCGGCTGGCTGCGCCTCAGCACGACCTCGATGCGCGCCAGCAGCTCGACAGCCTCGAAAGGCTTAACGATGTAGTCTTCAGCGCCCATGCGCAGGCCTTTCACTTTGCTGGGCACGTCGCCAACAGCCGTTAGAAAGATAACCGGAGTGTTCGCGGCAAGCTGCCCACGCTCTTCAAAGACCGTAAAACCGTCTTTGCCAGGCAGCATGATGTCTAGGAGGATAAGATCGTACTCTTGCTCATGCATGGCGTGCAGGGCGGTGTCCCCACTTAACATGATCTCGCTGGTGTAGCCGCCGATGCCTAGAGTGGCCTCGATCATTTTGGCTATGGTCTCGTCGTCTTCGACGATTAGGATATGTGCTGGAGCTGCCACTTTGTTTCCTCTTTCGTGTGTTATAGCTTCAATCTATAAGTCCTTCTTCAAGGTTTGATTTGTTTTTCCCAATATTTTACGTTTAATGCACATTGTTATAGGTAGTGTAGATAAACTTTAACATTATTTTACCGCAGGCTTTGGGTGTTTAAGCTTGCTGGTGGTTGGAAGGGCAAAGGTTGTTTAAGGGACATATCTGGCAGCGGGGGCCCCTGGCAATGCAGAACTCGCGCCCGAACAATACCCAACGCCGGTTTATGTCGCCCCAAAGCTCCTTAGGGTAGAGCTTCATCAACTCGGTTTCGACCTTGTCTGGGGTGTCTGCCTTGGTGCCAACGAAACGCAGCCTTGTCGCAATGCGGAAGACATGGGTGTCCACAGCAATCCCTTCTACCACCCCAAAAGCCAAGCTGGAGACAATGTTTGCCGTCTTTCGCCCGACTCCTGGAAGGCGTGTCAAGTCAGCCATCGAAGCGGGAACTTCTCCAGAGAAATCGGACATCATCATTTGTGCCGCACCCACCAGATGCTTGGCCTTGACCTGGGCAAAGCCAATGCTCTTTATGACGTCTGCCAATTCCTGCTGGCTGGCATTAGCCAGGCTGGGGACATCGGGCCAACGCTTGAACAGGTCTGGAGTAACCTGGTTTACTGCCTTATCGGTTGTTTGAGCAGATAAGATAACAGCTACCAATAGGCTGTAGGCGTCGAAGTGCTCCAAAGCGCTCTGGGCGTCAGGGTAGGCCTCGCTCATGCGCTCAGCAACCATAAGTGCGCGTTGGAGCTTGGATTCTTTCGACTCTTTGGGCAAACGTACTCCTTCTGCTGTGCCAAGGCTTAGTCAAAACATAGGTCAATTAAACAATGGTCAATTAAAACATAAGTCAACTAAAACATTGCATCGTTTTTATACCATTAAGTCGGCGTGATGATTCATGCCTCTGTTCGATTTGTTGGGAAAAGGGGTAAATTTAAAGTGAGGTTGGGCTGTGGGACTGTTTATGAAGGTGTGTTATATTATATTAAGCAAGTGTAATATTGCAACAATGCCTAGCAGGTGATTTCAAGGCTAAGTGCTACTGATTGACGGTTGTCTGCAATTTTACTTACTGCTCGAAAAGTGCCAAAAAGCAAAATCCCAGGTCAGAAATTTGCTATGTATTAGTAACATAATTTTTTACCCGAAAAAATCCCGTGAAAATTGCAGACAACCGTCAATCTGCGGCAGGAATGCCCCGATTGCTCGCTCGAACACTCTTTTGGCTAGCTCTTCAACAATTCAAGCATCGCTTTACATCAGCAAAACGGGCTGTAAATGGCCTTCCAAGCCTTGAAAGAGGATGGTCGAAAAAAGAACGACACGTAGTTCTTCACAAGATGTGGTGTTTAGCAAGTATAATAACTACAAGATATGCGATAATATACGCCACTCTTATTACCCTTACACTCTGTCAGTGACACAATGGAGGATATATGTTAAGCAAAACCGCCGAAGAAATTGTTCGACGCCGCTATCTGGCAAAAGACGAGAACGGTGAGCCCCTAGAAGATATCGAAGGACTCTTCCACCGTGTAGCAGACTCAGTTGCAGAAGCTGACAGGAACTATGGTAAAGACCCTAGCGTTTCAGCTGCACGGTTCTATGAAATGATGACAGCGCTTGATTTTCTCCCGAACTCGCCTACTTTGATGAACGCTGGCCGTCCCCTCGGACAGCTTGCTGCCTGTTTCGTACTACCCGTCGGCGACAGCATGGAAGAGATCTTCGGAGCCGTCACACATGCTGCCCTGATCCACAAGTCAGGCGGCGGAACAGGCTTTAGCTTCTCCCGGCTACGCCCGGCCGGCTCTGCTGTCCGCTCGACTGGGGGAGTAGCGTCTGGCCCTGTCAGTTTCATGCGTGTTTTCAACGCCGCCACCGAAGCGGTCAAACAAGGCGGGACCCGTCGCGGGGCCAATATGGGCATTCTACGGGTGGACCATCCTGACATCCTGGAGTTCATTGACTGCAAACAGGACAACAACGACTTCACCAGTTTCAACATATCTGTCGGGGTCAGCGAAGAGTTCATGAGGGCGGTCTTAGCGGGAGAAGACTACGCCTTGGTCGACCCTCGCACTAACGAGGTAGCAGGCTCTTTGAACGCTGCCATGGTATTCCAGCGGATCGTGGATGCGGCTTGGCGGAACGGTGAGCCAGGACTGGTCTTTTTGGACCGCTTGAACCGAGACAACGTGGTGCCTGGGTTAGGGGAGATCGAAGCCACCAACCCCTGTGGAGAACAGCCCCTCTTGCCATACGAGAGCTGCAATCTAGGCAGTATCAACTTGGCCAAGATGCTGACTGAAACGAATGAAATAGACTGGAACAAGCTGGCAGAGACAGTAAACGATGCCGTCCATTTTCTAGACAATGTCATTGAGATCAACGACTACCCGCTCCCAGAAATCGAAGATGTGACCTTGGCTACCCGAAAGATCGGCCTGGGAGTCATGGGCTTTGCCGACATGCTGCTCTGCATGGGCGTCCCGTATGCAAGCGAGCAGGCTTTAAACATAGCTGACAGAGTGATGTCCTTTATTAACACGACTGGCCACCAAGCTTCGCAAAGACTAGCCGAGCAGCGTGGTGCCTTTCCGTTGTTCCCCGAAAGCGTGTATGCTGCCAATGGGCAAAAACCGCTTCGTAATGCAACGATCACGACAATTGCGCCTACTGGGACAATCTCGATCATCGCTGACTGCTCGTCAGGGGTCGAACCGGTCTTTGCCTATGTATATATCAGGCGGATACTCGATGGCACAGAGTTTATCGAGGTCAACCCCTTATTGCTTGGATACTTGCAGACAGCTGGCCTGGACAGTGATGAAATGATGAGAAGAATTGCCGAGGCTGGAAGCATCGCTGATATCAGCGAGATCCCACCGAGCGTTAGGCAAGTCTTTCAAAGCGCACACGACATCAGCCCTGACTACCATGTACGTATGCAAGCAGCTTTTCAACGGCACACCGATAATGCAGTGTCGAAGACTGTAAACATGCCGCACCAAGCAAGCCCTGACGATGTCGCCTTGGTGTTTCGGCTTGCCTACAGCGAAGGGTGCAAAGGGGTGACTATCTACCGTGACGGAAGCCGTGACAGCCAGGTCCTAAATATCGGCAGTACTGACGATGACAGCGCGCAGGACATAACGACAAGGCAAGCGTTTGGCGAGATCAGCCCGCGTCCTCGGCCTGTGATAACCAGTGGCTTTACAGAGCGGATGAGAACTGGCTGCGGAAACCTGTACATAACTGTCAACTTCGACGAGAACGGCATTTGCGAGGTTTTCACCTCGACGGGGAAGGCCGGAGGCTGTCCTTCGCAAAGCGAAGCCACCGCCCGGCTTGCCAGTGTCGCATTGCGCAGCGGTATTTCAGTCGAAGAGGTCTGCTCCCAACTCAAAGGCATTCGTTGCCCCTCGACCATTCGGCAAGACGACATGAGCTGCACTAGCTGCCCGGACGCCATTGCCAAGGTCGTCATGAAGGTGCATCAGCATCTTAAAAACGGGGGAGCCTTGGTTGCCAGTGCCATCCCCCCGACTCCTTTGTTGAAACGCAGCGAGGGCCGCTCGACAGTCAGCCTGGAAAGCCCAGAACCAATAGCCAGCCAAACCGCTACTGCACAAAACGAGACCTATTGCCCTGAGTGCTCAGAGCGGCTGGAACATGAGGGGGCTTGCGTGATCTGCCGTAATTGTGGCTACTCTAAGTGCAAATAAAACCTGCATAGCCTCAATAGGGAGAAGGCCTAGCGTTAAGCTCTCGCCGCCTGGCCTTCTCCCTATAAATATCTTGTGCTAAAGCATGGTGCCAAGCATCAGTAGTAGTTGTAGCGGACCTTCTCGAACTCGTCGCTGATCCAGCCGTTGCGCTCGGCAGCGAAGGGGTCGCCGGGAGCGCCCATGATGCCGCCGCCGAAGGCATAGCCGCCGCCGGGGGCAAGCAGGTCGACTTGCTGGCGGGTGTATGCCCGGACTTCCTCTTCGGTGGTTTCCGGCCAGCAGACCGGGCCGTTGCTGTCAAAGCCGCCGACGATGGCCAGCTGCGGGAAGCGCTGCTTGATGCCGACCAGGTCGTTCATCGGCTCGGCTGGGTTCCAAGCGTTGTATCCCATGGCCACGATGTGCGGAATGAAGGGTTCGAGCATCCCACAATTATGATGGGAGGTCGGAATGCCGGCTTCCACGAAGGGAGCGATGTCAGCACGCCAGATCGGCTCGAAGATGTCCTCGAACATCTCAACCGAAATGAAGGGAGCCAACTCGTGGGCGATGTCGTCGGCTTGGTTGCCGGTCTCTGGCTGATAGTACTTGATGACGTTATGGCGAATTTCCAGATTGATATCCAAGACGAAATTCATCAGGTCCTTGACCTCTTCAGGCTCCTCGAAACAGGCGATAAGACCCATGTCAAAGCCCATAAAAGCACAAAGTGTCTGGAAGTAGGCCTGTCCACCGATGGTTGCGGCGACACTCTTGATGGTCGAGGGGTCCCAAGCCGCCAAATCGCGGTCAGCAATAAACTGCCAGTCAATGTCGTCTAGGAAAGCGGGCCGCTTGATGACGTCCCGCCACTTGGTGATGTCGTCGAGGATGAAGGCCCCGGGCTTGGGGATCGGCCCGTTGTTGGCATTGAGCTCGCGCACATAGGGGACTCCCCAGACATCCAGATGCTCGCCTTCCCATTCCTGGAACTTCAGCTGGTCAGGCCCCATCTGCGGGCCCCCGCCGTCTCCCATCCGGGGGACATACTCAGGCATCTCGCCCCTCATAATTCGCATATAGTTCTCTTTAGGTGTCAGTGTTGGCATGTTGCCTCCTTCTTGATCTGTGTGAAAACCGCTGACCACGCAGCGTCCGGAGCTTGTCTCTCACAGCCAGGCTGGCAATGAAGGCCTGTCTTCGCAAACCTAGCCGGTCTGCCTTAGGGCCGCATCAAGCCAGATCTTCCCTATGAATCTGCAAGGCTCTGATGAGAACAAACTCCCCAGTGCTCACATTGTATGTAATGAGCCGGCCTGCCATCAGCCCATTTGCCAGAATTTTGCTTATAGCTACAAATAAGGTTGATGATTTCAACTAATCAGTGCCGCTTGCATATACAAGCCGGCAGCTGAGGCTTTAGCAATATATAGGGAGAAGACCGCGGCTGGGGCACCGCCGATCGTGGGCTTCTCCCCATAAAAAACGAGCCGGGAGGGACAAAGGCCCGCTTCATGTCAAGACATTATGACCGGCTCGTTCGGATCCACCAGTGAAACGAGGATAGAGGAGATAGCAGTGGAGCCAGGCTCAGTCTCAAAGGCGATGTAGACATGGTACTTGCTGTAGGCCACAGAGGCGGTTCCCTCGTAGTAGTAGGGAGTGTCAGCCAGGTTGTATCCCCGACCGGTCATGATAGGCGAGGCCTTGGCAATGTCGTCAGCGACTTTGATGCCGAAGAGGTCGTAGTCGCCGCCATTGATACGGATCTGCCTCAGCCGGACATCGTCGGAGTCAAAGGGGTACTTGAAGTAATAGCCTATGACGTTGCCGTCCTCGGAAAAGACTATCTCCGGTTGGTCCGGGTTGTACTTGTTTTGCCCGCTGTAATCGCGTGTGGACAGGGCTAGGTACTCAAGGCCTAGGTTGCTTTCAGTGTTTATGGAATTCGCTTCTTCGAAAGTGAGTTGGTAGTCGTTCACGGAACATCCTCCGTTTCCTATTGATATGACCAGCAAAGAGCAGATGGCTAAGGCCGCAGCTGGCTTTGCCAGGTTTGCCAGATAGGCCAAAGGGCTTCGCCCTGACAAAAGTGCCAGCGGTCTTGGTTTGACAGGGCTTGGAAAGGTAGCTGTATTTGTGTGTCTCATTGGTCTTGGCCCTCAATTCAAGGTCGCTGCCGCAAAGCCACGAGCATCGCGTTCGACATCCTGGCGGTAGTAGGCATCGAAGTCTGAAGTGGAGGGAATATATGGTTGGCTCCAGTCGTCTATCAGGCTTTGTGGTGCCCGATACTTGTCAGGGTCGTTTTTAGCTGCTGCCTGGAACTCGTGGCGTGTCTCATGGTTGATCGTGTCCAGTACCTTGTCCAGCGAATAGTTTCCGACCGGGTTATCCCTAAAGTCAGGGTTGATTGCGATATGGCCGTCGCCATTGCTCTCTCCTAAGTATTCGGAATCACAGGTGAACTCGCTGACTAGCGAACTGCCAAATAAGCCAGGGAAAAGCGCGGCTAAGCCACTCGCATAATAGTCACTATAGACAGCCCCGACCTCGATGGCATATGCAGTCAGGACCTGCTCCCTCTCGTCTGGTGTCATATTAGGCCACTGGCTTCGTACTTCATCGGTTATCGTTTTAGCAGTCATGTCTTTGACCCTGTCTGCTATCTCGTATTGGTCTTTCCAAAAATAAGCCTCTTTTATACAGTCTATGAGGTCTGCACTGGGCTTGTCCTGGTCTAGGCTTTTGCATTTTTGAACAAAGTCGTTCTTTAAAGCCTCGTTGTCAATGGTCGAGCTGACCAGGTCCATGAGGGATGTCCGAACAGGGAAAAAAAGAATGTGTCCGGTTGTGACCTTGATGTCCTTTGGGTTTAAAGCGTAGGCAGCCTCGGCAGCATCAGACATTCTCAAGCTAAAAGGATTGTCAATCAACTCGTTCACCTCGTAATGGATGCCATTGCAAAAAAAGACCAACTTGCGCCTGTTCTCATTGTGATCCTCAATGTCCTTACTGGTAATTGATAGTGTTAACGTGCCAATATTGTCTGCTGGCAACACAGCGCTGACAGCTTCTTCAGCAAGCCCCAAGGCCTCATTAAGCCTGACAACAGCAGTGCTAGCAGTGTTGAAAAAGCTATCCGACAAGTCTATCCAAAGATTCCAATCACTTAACATCATCGACCTCCAGCCACTGTTTTCCGGTCTGCCTCTATCATGGTGGCAAGCGTGAAGTCGACATAGATCCCAGACTGCTCAAAACACTTTTTCAGCAGTTCGAGATGCTCGATGGTCTTGCTAAATGCTTCTTTGGCTATTTCAGAAGCATGGCCTCGGAACTCTTTGACCAAAAGGGCGTCAGTCTCGGTCATATTGTCGATCAGGTCTTGGGTGTAAGCCGCACAAGCCTCATATGACTTGCTTATCTCCTCCATTAACTCTGGATTGTAAACTAGTTTTCCCATGATTATGCCATCCTATCGTGAAGACAGTCGATGATGCTGCTCTCGCTTTCTTGGAACAAGGTCTGGGCATCGTAGTCGTAGCGGTAGAAATGTCCTTGGTCAAAGATGAAAAGCTCGTCGGTCCAAATATGGGCTTGATGCAAGGTAAGCCGAAAATGATTATCGGGGCCCAAGTCAAAAAGCTGCTCAAGCTGGTCTTTGTCGACGGATTTTGGCTCGGCGACCTCTGTGCCTATACTTGGCTTTTCATGATGGAACAGCGGTATGCTTTCGACGATTTGGCCGACTCTGTCCGACGAGTCAGCCAGTATCACGTTATAAACCCCGTCTAAAGGGTTGAAAATAATTACTACAGCCTGGGTATCATCAATGATCCCCATTGCCAGGTTGTCGATAAGCACATGCTTCGTTGCCTCTTTATATTGCATCAGGCGCCTCGTTAGACGTGCCCCGTCCTCGGTGAACTGGTCCTCGTTCGCCAAGACCCGCTTATTGATCAAGCCTTCTTTAATAGCATCGTTGACCAGCATCGATACTTCATTGGCGGATGGGCGGGATATAAAGGGTATATCTTCATCGTCAATTATACTGTTCAGAAAATAAAGCTCTGAAATATTCATCGATATCCTCTCTAGATTGTATTGATCAAGTCGATTAGGTCGGAGTTGGAGACAAAGCTGTCTTTGTCTACGACCAACTGGTCAAGGCTCGCTTGTATATCGGGATAAAGAAGCTCGATCTTCTCCTTATACAAGGTAACTGCCTGATGGATGTTTATGCTTTTATCATTTGCGTTACCCTGCCAGCGTGGGTCAGCGAGGGCAGTCTCTATCGATTTGAGCAAGTCGTTCAGGCTCGTCCAGACTGCCTTGGATTCTTGGAATTTTGTTGAGACAGTGTTGATACTGTCTGTGATCTCGATTAAGTCTTGCATACTAATACGCCTCCATGACACCGATTCTGGAGCTCCAGAGGTTTGCTTGGTTTAGCGCATTGGTTATGCAGTTGTTGAGGTCTGTATTAAACGCTGTAAATAGGTTCCGAAGCTCGGTATGCCGATCGACCCAATCGTCTTTCTTTACGACATACTGATTATAGTAATCACCCTCAAGCGTGCTGTTCTCAGTCGTTCCGATCAATCTCGCGTCGTTGACCTTATCAGCTATGTCAGTGTGCAGCTGCGTCAGTCGGCTGACCAAGTCGTTGTAATAGTCTGTCTTTGTTCGTGCTTCAGGCCACTTGAGCCTATACCTTGTCTTTCTTACCGGATCTGCCACTTTTCACTCTCCTTTTCATTTGTCTTCTCTGCATCTGATAGCAGGCTGAAGCATGTCTTAAGCCTTAGCGAAGCCCGATAAAGGCTTGCTGAAGCTAAATTATACTAATTCTACTTCATTTAAATAAAGTGGTTTTAGAAAAAGGGACAAGACAAAAGCAGCTTTGTCTTAATCTGGACGTGTGGGCAGTACTTGGGGCATAGATGTCGGATACCATACGCTTTTGACAACCAAAATGGCTTCAAAACACACTTTTTGGTTGTCAAAAGCGTATGGTATCCGACAATCACAGCAAAATCGGCAGTTCTTGAGGGGGCTTACGCATAAATGCTACATAGCACGCCGCTCCGCACTGTACCGCCCACTTTTCTGCTGCGTTATGCTAGACTATTCGAAAAGCTTGACCGCTCAGTCGGCAGGCTTGTCAACTGAGCAGGCGATAGGCTTAAGTCTATGGGGCTGGGCTGCACCTACAAGCAGCAGCAGATGAGAAACAGCGCATCTGTGGGACAGTAAGTGTTCCACAGATGCGTTTTTGTGTAGTGGTGAACAAATAACTGCCATCGAACTATCTGTGGGAAGGTAAAGGAGTAGTCCTGATGACAAACGGTTTGGAATCACTGGGCTTGAGCAGCCAGGAAGCGCAAGCCTTGCAGCAGCAGCACGGGCAGAACAAGCTGATCGACGAGGAGCCGGTGAGCTTCTGGCGCGACCTCTTAAAGATCGTCAGCGAACCGATGTTCATACTACTGATAGCCGCCGCGACCATCTACTTCATTTTGGGAGAGCCGCGTGACGGCTTGATCATGCTGGTGTTCGTGGTCGGCATCATCAGCATCAATGTCATCCAGGAATGGAAGACCGACAAGACCTTGAAGGCCCTAAAGGATCTGACAGAACCCCATATCACCGTATACCGCGACGGGCAAGAGGCGCGCATCGCCACCATCGACCTAGTGCCGGGCGACATCATGTTGATCCAAGAGGGTACCAAGATACCTGCCGACGGGTTTATCCTCAAATGCAGCGATCTCAGCGTCGACGAATCATCCCTGACCGGCGAGGCCGAGGGGGTTTGGAAGACGGCGGAGCTAGATGATGGCGAGGCAGGCCCTGGTACCCCCGACACCCTCGAGGGCTATTGGCGGCGCGACTATTGTTACGCTGGCACCTTGGTCACCCAGGGGTCGGCCGCGGTCCGCGTCGACCGCATCGGCAAGGCCACCGAGTACGGCAAGATCGGCGCGGCGGTGGCTGCCGCTCCGGACGAGCCGACGCCGCTGCAGAGGCAAGTCGCGGGTATCGTCAAGTTCTGCGCCGGCCTGGCCGCTGTGCTGTTCGCGCTGGTCGGCGTGCTGACCTGGCTGAATATTCCCGACCACATCTTCGCTGACCGCTTGGTTGAAAGCATCCTGGGCGGCATCACGCTGGCTATGGCCATGATCCCGGAGGAGTTTCCGGTGGTGCTGACCATATTCCTCTCCATGGGTGCTTGGCGGCTAGCCAAGCAGCAATCGCTGGTGCGGCGGCTGCCCTCGGTGGAGACCCTCGGCGCCATATCGGTGCTTTGTGTGGATAAGACCGGCACCATCACCTTGAACCAGATGGCGGTGCGCGAGGTTTGGGCGGCGGATAGCGGGCAAGAAGAGGTCGACAGAAGACTCGAGGAGCTAATAGAGACTATGGGGCTGGCCTGCGAGACCGAGACCTATGACCCCATGGAGCTGGCCATGCTGCGCTACTGCGAGCAGTCTGGTATATCAACTTCGCACCTCTTCGGTGGCTCGCTGATCAGCGAATACGCCTTCACCAACCAGTTAAAGATGATGGGCCATGTCTGGCGGCATGACGGGCAGACGATCATAGCCGCCAAGGGTTCGCCGGAGCGCCTGCTGGAGATCTGCGAGCTCAGCGCCGAAGAGCGCCAAGTAGCCGAAAGCAAGGTTCGGGAGTTCGGCGAGGCGGGCCTGCGGGNGATCGCAGTCGGCGTCGCCCGGCTGGCTGACGGCGCGGAGATCCCAGACGAGATCGAGGCCTGCCGGCTCACCTTATGCGGGCTGGTCGGACTGGCCGACCCGCCACGCGAGTCGATCCGGGCCGATATCGCCACCTGCCAGCAGGCCGGCGTACGGGTGGTGATGATCACCGGCGACAACGGCATAACTGCCGCCGCCATCGCCAGGCAGATCGGCATGCCGAACTCCGAGGCTATCATCACCGGCGACCAGCTGGACCGCATGAGCGACGCCGAGCTACAAAAGAAAGTTTGCGACGCCAGCATCTTCGCGCGGGTCATTCCCGAGCACAAGATGCGCATCGTCCAGGCCTTCCAACGCAACGGCGAGATCGTGGCGATGACCGGCGACGGCGTAAACGACGCGCCAGCCTTGAAGCATGCCGACATCGGCATCGCCATGGGCAGGCGCGGCAGCGAGGTCTCCCGCGAGGCGGCGGACCTGGTCTTGCTGGACGATAACTTCACCACAATCGTCGACACGGTGCGGGACGGACGGCGCATCTATGACAACATCCGCAAGGCCATCGGCTATATCTTCACCATCCACCTGCCGATCGCCTTCATCTCGCTGCTGGCCCCGGCGCTGGGCGTGAGCCCCGACGCCTTGATGTTCATGCCTTTGCATGTGGTGCT
>JGI24702J35022_10000004_pt1 | contig 99720 bp, 100 predicted proteins | sample TergutTh196P4_FD_35022 | JGI IMG/M metagenome (IMG submission 35022) | reverse complement strand
CGCCACTGGGGCTGTAGATGGTGATTTTGGCATTATAGGTGCCGGCCGCGAGGCCGGTCTTGGGGCTGACTTTGAAGGTGACTTTACCACCACCTACGCCTAATCCTACTTCTTGGGTTGAACCGCCTGGAATGGTAGTTTTGACATCAAACGCCGAAGCGGAGCCGGAAATAGTCATACTGACCTTGATAGTTTCCGTGCTAGTACTCTGTACCACAAAGGCATACTCATCCACCGCGCTATATCCGACTGTCTTTGCCGGAAATGTGTAGTTGCCGGATGGTGTGATATTAAACCCATAGCTGTGTTTAGCCTGAAAAACCCTACCCGCCTCTATGCCCGCACTATCATTAGCAGACTCCGCAATCTGCCCATTTATCGTCACCGGAATCGATATATCAAAGTCATTGCCCGCAGATGCAAATGCAACTGCATTGACCAAGTAGTATTGCCCAGCAACAAATGTCTCTGTTGTAGCCATCATTACGCATCCGGATGGAGGCGATATTGACGCACACCTATACCACGCTACAACTCCCACATTATATACGCCGGAAGTCGGCGACGTCGCCGTATAATTCGGCTTCTGCCCATGGATCGGCTCTGTCACATTTATCGCCACACTTTTTATCGTTGCCGCCGAAACTGGATCTGACATCAAGAACGGCGACAGAAACGCCACCGCCAGCAAAAACACCCAAATAAATTTCAGATTTTTCATTATTCCTCACCACCTTTCTTGTTATCTTCGTTTTTGACATTATCTTGACTAGGCGCCTTTTCTTGCTTTCGAATAATCAGAAGCGTGATACCGCTACCAATAGCCACTACGACTAATCCGCCGAATAATATCCACAGCCAGTTAAGGCTGCCGGCTTTTAATATCGTCGGTGGTAGGGCATCCTCGCCTGGCTCGGTGATATCTTCACCGTCCGGATTATCGACATCATCCGTTTCTGCTACATATCCTGGGATCGGCTCGAACAGGGCTTTTAACGTCACGGCATTATTCGGCATAGTAAATTCGTCGCCGAAAAGTTCCACCGGACCGCTGATGACGTCCCATTTTTTGAAGATGTAGCCGGCGTTTTCTTCTACGAATAATTTTACGGTAGTGCCGGACGCAGCGGAGGTAACATCGGCATAGGCCGTCCCGCCGACTCCGCCAGAGACGTTGACGGCGTAATGTCCCGATGGTAGAGGTTCGAAGAGAGCTTTGATGACTACGTTAGCGGTGCCCATGATGAATTTGTTGTTGGTGACGGTGACGCCGCCGCTGACTACCTGCCAGCTTTTGAACTTATAGCCAGACTCAGGCGTAGCGATTAGATCTACCGCCGTGCCGGTGGCGGTGGCGGTGGGGCTGGAACTGCCGGTGCCGTGACCGTCGTTTTGGATGGTGATGGAATAGATGGTGGGAGCGGCGGCAGGATTAACTTTGAAACTGACATTGAAACTTTTGGCTGGTGCGTTAGTGCCTTGTACGGTGACTGTCGCGGAATATGTCCCCGCTGCTAGGCCAGTTTTTGGCGTTACTTTGAAGGCCTGGGTGCTATTTGGGCCCGTTGCTGTCAGCGACACAGATGTTGGTGACGTGGTGAAGTTAAAAGCTTGCGGCCCAGACAGAGTAATCATTAAACTATAAGCCGCTTTAGTCTTATTTGAGATCGTAACCGAGTAGGAATCTGCCGAACTATAGCCGACTGTTTTGGCGGGAAAGGTATAGTTTTTTGATGGAGTTAGAGTGAAAGAATAAACCTGTTTGGCTTGGAAAACTTTACTAGTAATCGTTATTGAAGAAAGCGTAGATGCTGCACTGGAAAAGGATGTTACAGGCGAGCCGTTGATAGTAACATTTGCTTGATTGATGTTATGAATTTCATATCCTGATTTAGCAACCAAGACGACTTGAGATATATAATATTTACCACCAACAGCAGTATCAGCACTACTAAGATATGTTGCTTTATCACAAGAACTATAACTGGAATTGGTACAGGCAAACCAGGAAATAGACGCGAATTGATATTGAGTAGAGTTTCCAACACTGCTGGAAGTCATATCGGCGAACTTTTGCTGACCGATTGGTTCTGGTATGGTTGCTGATGCACTGGTGATGGCGGTGGCAGCGCTGGCGCTCATCGGGAAAGCGATGGGGGCTAGGGCGGCGGCGATTAGCCATAAACCCCACTTTGATTTGAGAGTTTTCATTATTCTATCTCCGTCAAGGACTTCCCGATATATTCATAAGTATACCACTGGTTATCAGTTGAGTTTTCCAGCTTTATATTGATCCGTCCGTCGCTAAAATTACTAACATCAACATAAACCGTCTCGCTGTGCTCTGGCTGCAAATCTATATTTTCCAGCTCGGTCGCCATCCTAGCCGGTATCAGCAGGGTCAGCCCAAACGAATTTTCCCCCGTCACACCCGAACCAACAATCTCGCCGCTAATCCAGTACCCGCTTTGCAATAGTCCATATTCAAGACCCTGGCTAGAAAATCCGACGAACCAGGCTCCAGAAACCCAATAACCATCTAGTTCCGCCAAAATATAATCCAGTGCCGTCTGATCTGGCAACATATTCGCAGCATTTTTTATATCGCTATAACCGGTGCTGTTACTAGGCGAATTTGTGCCATTTGGCTCGTTCGTCTTATTCGTGTCATTCGTGTTACCACCCGTTAGAATTATTACTAGCACGATCGCCGCAGCGATAATCGCGACTATCGCCACTCCCGCTAAAATTTTTGTTTTGGTTGATAAATTTTTAAACATAATAACCCTCCTCTCGGGCTATTTTATCATACTGCTGGAGCAAAAGTCACATATTAAACCAACAAAAAACCTTTAACAAAAACTAAAAGTAGTGTATACTAGGGACGTATCATTAAGGTAAGGAGGAAAAAATGCCAATTTGGGGTTGGATAATTATCGCCGTCGTTGTGGTGCTAGTCGTCATCATCGTCGGCATCTATAACGGTTTGGTCAAACTGCGTGTTCGTGTCGACGAAGCGTGGAGCGACATCACGGTGCAGCTAAAGCGTCGAGCCGATTTAATACCAAACTTGATCGAATCGGTCAAAGGTTACGCCAAACACGAAAAAGAGGTTTTTGAAAAAGTTACCGAAGCGCGCTCGGCAATCATGTCGGCGGCCAAGGAAGGCCCGGCGGCGGCTGCCAAGGCTGAAAGTCAGTTCGAGGGTGCGCTCAAATCGCTATTTGCGGTCGCGGAAAATTATCCCGAGCTCAAAGCCAACGAAAATTTCCTGCAACTGCAGGGTGAAATCACCGATACCGAGGATAAAATCCAAGCTTCGCGCCGATTCTATAACGGCGGTGTGCGTGATCTAAATACCAAGATTCAGACTTTCCCGAACAACGTCTTCGCTAGCATTTTCGGTTTCAAGGCGCGTGAATTCTTTGAAGTGGCCGATCGAGCGACGATCGAAGAAGCTCCGAAAGTATCGTTTTAATCAAAAAGGGAGATACCTGAATCGATGTATCGCTCGATTAGTGCCAACAAGCGAAACACTGTCGTCATCATGGCGGTGTTTCTGCTGATTATCGGCGGGTTGGGCGCGCTGGCGGGTTATGCTTACCAGAGCTGGACGGTGACGATCGCGGTGATAATCATCGCGATGATTTACGCGCTGATCCAATTTTTCATGGCTAGTCGCGAAGCCTTAGCCATCAATGGCGCTCGTGAGGTTAGCAAACAAGACGCGCCAGAACTCTACCGGATTGTCGAAAACCTCAGCATCACCGAAGGTTTACCAACACCGAAAGTTTACATCATGCAGGATCCGTCGCCGAACGCTTTTGCCACTGGTCGTGATCCCAAGACCGCCTCAGTGGCGGTGACGACCGGACTGCTCGAAATCATGGACAAACGCGAAGTCACGGCCGTTTTGGCGCACGAAATGGGTCATGTCAAAAACTACGACATTTTGGTCAATCTGGTAGCTTTTGGTCTAGTTGGCGCGATTGGCATGTTGGCCGATATTTTGGCGCGCACTTTTCTCTATGGCAAGAATAATCGCGATAACAAAAATCCCATCATGATAGTTTTTGGTTTGGTTGGTCTAATCCTCGCGCCGATCGCGGCGACTCTGGTGCAACTGGCGATTTCTCGTCAGCGCGAATATTTGGCGGATGCGAGCGGAGCGCTAACGACGCGCGACTCAGAAGCGCTCGCTTCGGCGCTGGAAAAGTTAAAAACTCACGGTCAACCGATGATCAAACAAAACAAGTCGACCGCTTCGATGTTCTTTTCTAATCCGCTCAAGAAAGCTGGTGGTCTGTTTCAAACGCATCCACCACTCGACGAACGGATCAAGCGCCTGCGCGAGAATGCGACCAAAATGTGATGGCCAAGAAAAAACCTTTCATTTTGCTCCGACCGATTTTTGGGACAGGTCGATTTTTTCGAGGTATTTGGCGAAAAGTTGTTGGACGGCAGCGGGATTTTCTATCACGTCGACCACATCGGAGTTTTTATATGACGCCGCGTGAGACAACTCGTCGGACTTTTGGGATTCGTAAATATTTTGCTTTTTCTGGCGAAGTTTGGGGTTTGATTTGGAAAAATAAACGTTTGTTTGTCAAGTTTCTCCTATTATACGCACTATTATCCGCGGTGATTGTTGGTTTGATGAGTCAGGAAAATTTTGCGGCGCTGCGGGACGCGCTGAACGAAGTCCCGAATCTTGGTTTCTTTAATAAATACTCGACATTATTTTCGAATGCGATGACTAGCGGATCTAGCGCGACCGATACTGGACAACAGATTTTAGCAGCACTACTATTTTTATATGGTTGGTTGACGTTGATTTGGCTGCTCAGACGCATCGTCGGCGGCGATGGCCAGAAGCTGAAACTGCGCGACGGGCTCTATACCGGTGGCGCACCGGTACTGGCTACCGCGACGATTTTACTCGTCATCCTGGTTCAATTATTACCGTTCGCGCTGGTCCTGCTAGCCTACGCTAGCGTCACAGCGGTCGGTTGGATCAACACCGGCATCCAGATCGAAAACATGGCGGCCTGGTGCGCGTTGGCGGTGGCGGCCATCATGACGCTATATTGGATTTGTTCGTCCTTTATCGCGCTGATCATCGTCACATTGCCAGGCATGTATCCGTTTCGCGCGCTCCGGGCGGCTGGCGATTTGGTGATCGGCCGTCGTCTGCAATTGGTGCTGCGCCTCTTGTTCATGGTCCTGCCGATGGTTTTGATGTGGCTGTTGGTGCTCATTCCAGCAATTTTGATTGATGGTTGGTTAGGGTTAACTTGGCAACCGCTGGTGCCGATCGTTGTATTACTATTAACCACACTGACGCTAATTTGGTGCGCGACCTATATTTACCTCTTGTATAGAAAAATGGTTGATGATCCGACGCCACTCACACCAACTATCCGTGAAAAATTACGTAAAAATCGACTTTCCGCCGAAGCCAAACTGAAAGTCAACGCTGCGGCTAAGGCTAAAGTCAAAACTAAGAAACATCAGGACGCATAATCATGACGTGGCTGTTCTCGATTATACAACTCATCGCTAGTGCCGGCGGCGGAGGGTCGGGTGGCGGCGGTGGCGGTGGTGGATCAGGCGGCGGGTCAGGTGAAGGTGGGATTTTTGTCTTGGCCTTTTTGGTGGGCTACGTACCAATGCATCTACTGGGGCGAACGTTTCGTCTCAAACAGTCCGAGCACCAAGACGATATTGATTGGTGGACGACCCGCCAGGCCATTACTTGGATGCTAGGTATTGTTTATGCGACAGTTTTGTTAATTGTGGGAATAATGGTCATATCGGCCGATGCTTTCCTCTTGGAAATCTTGTTTTTGACTGCTGCCGTTGGATCATTAATCGGAACTGGCGCTGGCCTGTATAACTGGTTTGGTAAAATGAGGCGTAATAAGCGTGAGGAAGCGGAGCTAAAAGCGTCAGGCTGGGACGAAGTTGCACTAACCGAAGGTGCCAAACGAGTTTTTTTGGCTTATCAAAAGGATTGGAGCAATAACAACGTCGTGCCGATGGCGGAATATCTAACGCCGCGTTATCTCGAACACGCCAAGTTGATGGTAGCGGCATTACAGCAAATCGGGCGACGCAATCACATGGATCAGGTGCAGATTACCGAAGCGCTGATTACTGAGGTTGATGATCACCCCGACGACACACGCGACAGTTTCGTAGTAGGCTTCACGGCGCATGCAACCGATCAGATTGTGGACATCGCGACTAACACAGTCATGGCTACCAACCCCGCTGAATTTACTGAATTTTGGCGTTTCCAACGAGTCGGCAATAGTTGGAAACTCGACGGCATTCAACCTGCTACTGCCAACGAATGGTCGCATAATCCGACTCTAGAGGATTTTGCCATCAACAACGGGCTATATTATTCGTTAGATTGGGGTTGGTTACTCCTGCCGCGCCGCGGGCAGCTTTTTGCAGGCGGTACTTTTGGCAGGTCGGATATCAATAACCACTGCATCGGTTGGGTACAGGGAACGCATGATAAAATTCTGACCCAGATTTATACTTATGCGGCTAATCCAGCCCAGAATCTCAATACCTATTTGATTGCCCAGGCGACTTTGCCAAAAAGCTACGGCGATATTGTGGTACGTCGGCGCAAAGGCGCATTCCAGTTCAAAATCAAGGGTCTCAAAAAAGTTTCAACCGAATGGACGGACTTTAACAAAATGTATCAGGTCTTTGCCACTAGTCCCGAACAAGCCACTAGTTTGGAACTGTTGAACCCGAAATACATGGAACAATTAGCGGCGGTGCAGTTCGAAATCAATATCGAAGTGGTCGATAATGTAGTTTACATTTACTCACCAATCAAAGAGATACGGCAAGTGGGCAAAAAGGCCAACGATTCGATTTACCAAACGCTGGAAATGGCCAACAAATACCAAACTGTCCTCTGGGCGTTACAGGCTGCCTTCAAAGAAATGAAAATGTAAAAGTGATATAATAAAAGGGTGAAAAATCTTATTGAGGCTAGTGAGCGCGCCGCGAAACTGCGGGCGTTAATTGATGATTATCGCTATCATTATCACGTTTTGGACGAATCGACAATGAGCGAAGCGGCGGCCGATTCGTTGAAGCATGAGCTAAGTCAGCTTGAAGAGCAATATCCCGAATTAATCACGCCCGATAGCCCAACCCAGAAAGTTGCCGGCGTGGCGCTAGATGGCTTTAAAAAAGTCACGCACCAAACACCGATGATTAGCCTGAGCGACGTCTTTAATGAAGCAGAAATTCGGGCTTGGTTGGAACGCATCCAAAAGCTTCTACCGGATGCTAATTTCGAATTCATGTGCGATATTAAAATGGACGGTCTGGCCTGTGCGCTGATTTACGAGGACGGTGTTTTCAAGCGAGCGGTGACACGCGGCGACAGTCGGGTGGGCGAGGATGTGACGGCGAATGTGCGGACGATTAACAACATACCATTGAGATTGCGCACATCTGCCGCCGGAGCCGCATCTACCTCTCGCGCAGGCTCTGGCGTTACGACGCCAGCGGCAACGACTGAGCCCCGTAACGACGGGCGCGAGGGAGTGGTGCGCGAAGGTAGTGGGGCGGAAGGCGGCGTTACTGCAACAGAAAAACTCGCAGATTTTGCCGCTGGTCGCATCGAAATCCGTGGCGAAATCGTCATTTTTAAAGGAGACTTTGCGAAATTGAACGAACAACGACGCCGAAACGGTGAACCGGAGTTCGCTAATCCGCGCAACTTGGCGGCGGGCACGATTCGCCAACTCGATCCGCAGGTAGTAGCTGCGCGACCGCTACGTTTCCTGGGCTATGATCTGCTGCACGAAACGATGACAACCAACAAGCAAGTTTACGAAACATTGATGGCTTGCGGCATCGCTACTAGCGGACAGGCGAAAACTTTTAGAACCATCGACCAAGTTTTGAAATATATTACTGATCTAGATAAGCATCGCGAAAACTTGCCGTTCAACACCGACGGTGTGGTGGTCAAGGTCAACGATCGCGCGGAGTTCGCCAAACTCGGCGTCGTCGGCAAAAGTCCACGCGGCGCGGTGGCGTTCAAATATCCGGCCGAAGAAGCCACCACCATCGTCCGTGACATCGTCATTTCAATCGGTCGAACTGGTGCGGCGACACCGGTAGCGGTTTTCGATCCAGTACAAGTCGCCGGGACGACCGTCAAACACGCGTCCCTACATAACGCCGACGAAATCGCCCGGCTCGACGTGCGGATCGGCGACACAGTTGTCGTCTTCAAGGCCGGCGATATCATCCCCCAAATCCAGCGCGTTCTAACCGAACTACGCCAGACTAACACAAAACCTTTCAACTTCTTGCAGGTTCTGACCCTGCAATATCCGGAACTCGAATTCGAACGTCCTGACGGTGAAGTGGTTTACCGCGTCAGGGGCGAAACTAGCGACCTCATCCTCAAACGCGCCGTGCAATATTACGCCAGCCGACCGGCACTCAACATTGATGGTTTAGGCGAAAAAAACGTCATAGCTTTGGTCGACGCCGGTCTAGTGAGCGACGTGGCCGACCTTTATCTGCTCAAAGAATCGGATATTAAGAAACTCGATCGTTTCGCCGAAATCTCCGCCAAAAACCTGGTCGACGCTATTAGTCAAAGTAAAACCCCGCCGCTCAGTCGCCTAATTACCGCGCTCGGCATTCGCCACGTTGGGGCGCAAACAGCGATCGATTTAGCGAATAATTTCAAATCTCTCGAGGCATTTATGGCCGCCGATATGGCTGATCTCGAAAGCATCGATGGTATCGGTATAGTGGTCGCCGAATCGATCATCGCTTGGCTATCCGACGAGGACAATTTAAGATTGTTGTTAAAATTACAACAAATTGGTATCCAGCCAAAACATGTCGATTTATCTGCCGGTAAACTGGCCGGACAAAGTTTCGCGATCACCGGAACGCTAGAATCGATGAGTCGCGACGCCGCGGCCGAAAAAATCCGAACACTTGGTGGGACATTTCAAAACGCTGTTGGTAAATCAACAACTTATCTCGTGGCTGGCGGCAAAATCGGTGCATCGAAACGCGCGGCAGCCGCCAAATTCGGCACAAAAATCATCGACGAACAAGAATTCTTGGAATTGATAAAATAAAACACCCCTGAAATTCGGGGTGTTTTTTGGCGCAACAAAATTATTAGTCTTTGCTACGCGCTTCGCTAACGGTGATAACTCGACCGTCGAGCTCTGCACCATTACCTTTGGCGATGGCTGCTTCAGCGGCTTTGTCGTCTTCGAATTCGACGAAACCGAAACCGCGGCTGCGGCTTGGATTGTCACGCTCGTAGACAACTTCGGCTTTGGTTACTTCGCCGAACTGCTCAAAGAAAGCACGCAGGCTGGCGTCCGTAGTCGTCCAGGCCAAGCTGCCAACAAATAGTTTTTTCATTCTTTACTCCTAAAATTCCAGAGAGTCGACCGTCTCTGGATAGGAACAACCGCACCATAAAACCATCTCTGTATGAGAAATTGTAGCAGGTTACAAGCAAAAATACAATGCTTAAAAATAAGTGTTTTTGCCATAAGCTAATAAAGGTGCTACAATTCATACTGGTACAGTGTGAATTAAAGGAGCAATAATGGACAACGAAAATCAGAACAACTCGTTTAGTCCAGGTGGAGGGCAGGCTTTAGATCCTACCAACCAACCTTTTGGACAGCAGTCCCAGCAAACTAGTGGGCCGAGAATTATAATGCCACCAACTAGTGGCCAGGGTATAAATGAACTACGTCCCGATGATTATCAAAAGCCTAGACCGGTTACCAATGCTGAACAAGTTGATTCCTCAAGCAATCAAAACAATACTAGCACTCAATCAATAAACCCAACGCCGCAACCTATAGATACTACGACAGTACCACCCAATAATTTCACAACTCCACCAGCAGAAAAACCGATTTCATACAGCAATGACGCTACTGCTATGGCGAAAAATGCGTTAATCATGGTAATCATATCTCTAGTTATGCTTATACCCCAAGTTGGCAATTGGATCGGGGGTGTTTTGCTGAAAATTAACTTGGGCGCAATGCTATCCTTAATAATTACTATAATAGTTAAATTAGGGTTGCCTGTTGTTAGCTTGATTTTAGTCATAGTTGCTCTTAGGAAAATGAAACAAACTGGTGGACGAGGGCTAACTTTGGCAATTACAACGCTAGTAATTGACGTTGTTGTTATTGCGTTACTCTTTTTTATACAGGTATTACCACTTATTAGAATAGCCTTTCATATAAATCAAATGGCTCAACAAACACAATCCGAAATGAGTAATGATACGATCAAGAGAAATATGCTTGACTTATCGGCATCGGTTAGTACATATATCTCTCGCAATAATAAGTTACCGACCTCTGCATCTGATATCCAGCCGTATCGTAGTTTTGTGGATAATGTAGGTACTATTGAAATACGTGCTGCAGTAGCCGATGGTTCGGTCAATGTTGAGTTTGGTCGATACGTAATAGTTACTAACGCAAGGTGCGCATCAGCGGATATGCCAAATTACACTTATAGAAATAGTCAATCCGTCGGCACCAGTGCGTGGGCAATATTTTCATTGCTGAATGGCAGCAATGGCGAGAAAATAATTTATTGTTTGGGTTAAAGTTACTTGGCACTTGGGACTTGCGCAAGAAAACTTCTTATGCTAAAATACATTCTGACGCTGGTGCGCACGGGGCACGGCGGTTCGGCCGAAGCCCTGTGTCAGGAAAAATAAAAACCAAAAGGCCCCAGGGTGGGCGCGCAACAGCAAAACAAAAATCTCGTCGCGGCTTCTCCGGGCGAGTTTTTTGATAAGAAGAAACAAGCGTCAGTTACGTCCTAAAGAGCGGCCAGCTTTACTGCAATGTGCATTTGAGATAGAATTATTGGTAATGAACAAGAAAAACTATGTCTTTATTGACGGTAATAACCTGTATTTAGGCGCAAAGTCACAACGCATCAATTTGGACTACAAAAAGTTGCGTTTGTATCTCATGAACAAATTTAACGTTGACAAAGCCTTTTTGTTTATCGGTTATGATCCCAACAACACAAACCTTTACGCTCATCTGCAGAAAATTGGCTTTATTCTGATTCATAAACCGACGGTGGTTTATGTTGAAAATGGCAAGCGTCAAATGAAGGGCAACGTTGATGCTGAATTAGTGTTATACTCAGCCGCGATCGAGTATCGAAATTACGATAAAGCAATTATTATCACCAGTGACGGAGATTTTGCCTGTTTGATGCGGTTCTTGATTAGCAAGAACAAGCTAGACAAAATTATCACACCTACCAAAAATTATTCAAAACTGCTCAAACCATTTGGACAGCACATTTTGCCGTTGTCGGTGATCAGAGACAAAATTACAAAGTAATCAAAAACCGGCATTCGCGTTCGGTCGAAACCTTAGGCTAGTCCGGTTATGGTGATGCCCAAAGTGTATCATACAGCGCAGTCGTTTGTCAAGCGAGGTGCATCCAAGCTTCTCCGGGCGAGTTTTTTGGTGGGGAAAAGGTCTTGCCAAGCCAGATCGATGGTGCTACAATAGCGGGCATGAAATCGGGTTTTGTGCTATATCACTATACTGTCGCCTATCGGCGGCTGTGTTTAGCATTGATTGAAGCCCGGGCCTAGGACGCCTACCGACACAGCCGAGAATAAAAGAGGCTTCGATCGAAGCCGTTTTTTAAATTTAATTAATGTAAAGGAGTTTGAGATGGGTGTTGGGAATAACAATAACAATAACAAGTTGGGTATCAACGAGCTCATGCGTAAAGGCGCTGGGATAAACTGCCCACCTAGCAGATTTCCAGATTGTGCAAAAAATATGGGCCCTCCTCTGGGTCAACTATGCTGCGCGTACTGTAAACTGCATGTGGTGCAGGTGGACGGCATGTCGATAAGAGACCTATTGAGCCAAGAGCCTAAACCAGACGAGGTGGATGATCTAAGGTTATTATTGGAGGATCCTAATACTGAAATCAGTGAAGCTGCCTAACACAAAATCCCTTTAACAATCATAAACAGTGGTCACAAACGGTATGTCTTTCTAGACCGCGCCAGCCGCTTTCTTGCGTCGGGCTTGTCTAATAAAGAAGAACGCGTCGACGAGTAACAGTACAGCAAAGACGGAAACGAGGATCAGGAGGACAATTCCGTTGGCTGGCTCAAAGGTCGCGGTAATCTCGACATTTTCGGCTGGCATGGTGAAAGCCTTGTCATGAATGTCGACACCGTTTTGTTGTAACGACGCCAGGCGGTAACCCTTGTCGGGGGTGATGGTTAACTCGATCGTTTCGCCAGGCAGCGCGGTGACTTGATCGACGACGACCTGGCCGTTAACGGTATCGCTAATGGTTATTTGATAAGGAACAAGTTGTCCGACGACATCGGCGATAACCGAGTGACCGGCGACATTTGGGTGCGGATCAAACAAAGTATCTGGATTGGCCGCGTTAGTGAGCACGGCGGACGAACTATTGAACGCCGTATAAACATCGGCGACGACGTAAGTTTCCGTGCCAGCTCCATCGATGATCGCTTGGTTGATGGTGGTGACACCTTTTTCGGCGAGATCTTCGAGAGATTTGTAGGCCGCATTGAGCGTGGTGATACCTTTGTATGGATTGGCAACGGTCTGGACGATAATTCGAGCATTTGGATTAATTACCTTTAGAGTAGTAATTATTTGCTTGAGATTATTTGTATATTTCGCGCCAATTTCAGTGACATCGATGTCGGCTATGGCGTTCAGTAGACGGAGCATGCCAGAAAGACCTTCCTCTTGAGCGATGATCGCAATTCGTTCAGCAGCGTTATCATGATTAATGCCAAACTGCGCTGTCAAGACGGAAAATAGGGCTTGCAATAGATCATTACCACCAATCGACAGGATAAAAACATCGCCGTCACCTAGCGATTGATCAGCAGCGAGCATCTGTAACAGTCCATCAGAAGTCAAACCATCAATCGCCAGATTCACAATCGAAGTGCCCGTTCTCGCCGCTAAAATCGAAGCATAACTAGCGGATGCTGTAGGAGTTGGTTGGGGTGTGTAACCGGGTAGACCATAGCCAGTGGCGATACTGTCACCGAAAACGATAATCTGTGATTTGTCGCTAGCCGCCATTACGCTGCTGGCTGGCACCAGAACCACCAACACGAACGTCATTATTAAGGAAATAATTTTTTTCACCGAACCCTCCTTTAATTTAAAGTGCTTGGTGGAGTATGGCGGCCTCGAACCGCCGACCTCATGATTGCGAACCATGCGCTCTACCAACTGAGCTAATACCCCACATTTTGAAAAGAACAGGGATATAATAGCAAATTTCGCCAGCTTGCGCAACCTAATCGCTCGTGCTAAAATGAGCAGGTGATTGATCTAAACATTTTTTATTCAAGCTTGGTGACGGTAGGACTTATTATTGTACTGGGATTTGTCCTTGGCAAAACAAAGATTATCACAACGGAAGCCAACAAACATTTGATCAATTTGCTGCTGACGGTGGCTTGGCCGTGTGCGCTGTTTAGAGCCTATCCACAGGAGTTTGATCCAGAACTCCTAGGGCAGTTCCTGCTCGGTCTGGGTGGTGGGGCGCTGGTGCTGGGGAGTTTGATCGTGATTGGCAGGCTGCTATTTAACAAAAAACTGTTTGACAAGGAAGCATCATATCAAGGACAATTTGCATTAATATTTAACAACGCGAGTTTCCTGGGCTATCCGTTAGTACTGGCAATTTATGGACAAGAGGGCATGTTGCCGTATTGCGGATTCATCCTAGTGTTTAACTTGGCGTTATTTGGCTATGGAGTGTATCTGTTCAAGCGCAAACTAGACAAGCAACTAGTCAAATCAACCCTAACTAATCCGAATATCATCGCGGTGCTACTAGGAACAATCTTCTTTATATTTTCGCTAAAATTACCGGATCAAGTCAATGGTGCAATCTCATACGTGGCGGCGATTATGACGCCGCTGTCGCTACTCTGTATAGGATTTATGTTGAGCCGGGCGAATTTTCGTACTTTAGTGAAAAAATGGAAGCTGTTTTTAACAGCGGCGATACAATTAACGCTCGGTCCGTTAGTAGCATTTGGCCTAATGAAGTTGTTTAATTTTCCGGTGGAAGTTGCGGCTATGATGGTGCTGCTGCAGGCGCTACCGACGGCAACGAGCCTAGGGCTATTCGCGGAAAAATACGGCGGAGATTCGGTCAGAGCCAGCGAATTAGTGGTGGTGAGCACATTGATGTCGATAGTGACATTGCCGATTATGCTGGGGTTGCTACTAGCGTAGATTATTCAATTTATTCGGCGTGTAATCTGGTACAATAGTTAATGTGAAGAAGTTTTCCGGTTTATCATCGACCGAGGTGCGTGAGCGCGAGCGGGACGGTTTGATTAATTTGGTGCCCGATAAATCGTCGCGCTCGCTGACTGATATTTTGCGCGCCAATATTTTAACGCGATTTAATGCCCTGCTGGCCGTGCTAGCGGTAGCTGTGATAGCGATTGATGGTTCACCGCTCAACGCTCTGTTTGGCCTGGCGATGATTATCAACAGCGGTGTCGGCATTTTCCAGGAACTACGTGCCAAATACACTCTGGACAAACTAGCGATTTTGGCGACTCCGCGGATCGTCGTTATTCGCGACAGTAAAAAACAAGAAATCCAGGTAGATGAAGTAGTCCAGGACGACACTATCGTCCTTGGTCTCGGTGATCAAATTGTCGCTGATGGGGAAATCGTGGATAGTGAAGAACTCGAAATCGACGAAAGTCTCCTGACCGGCGAATCTGATCCAATTGTCAAGGGCGTAGGCGACCCGGTCCTCAGCGGTTCAATCGTCGTGGCTGGTCGTGGTTTGATGCGGGCGGAAAAAGTCGGCGCGACCGCTTATTCATCACAACTAACCATTCAGGCGAAAAAGTTTCAACGGGCGAGCAGCGAATTGATCGACAGTACCAATCAGCTCTTGAAATGGATTTCTTGGCTACTGGTGATTGTCGCGCCGATTTTGGTGTTTGGCCAACTACGGATTGATTTCGGTGACTGGCGCGATGCGATTATCCACGCGACTGCGGCGATTGTCGGGATGATTCCCGAAGGATTGGTGCTCTTGACATCGGCGGCGTTTATGCTGGCGACCATCGCTCTAGCGCGACGCAAGGTTCTCGTCCAACAAATGCCAGCTGTCGAAACTTTGGCGCGTGTTGATACGCTACTGCTCGATAAAACCGGCACTCTGACCGAAGGTAATATTCGTTTTGAAGCGGTCATTTTGGCCGAAGACGGACGACCCAGCGAAACGATCGAACGTGTTCTAGTGACGATGGCCAGGCGAGCTAAATCACCGACCAACGATGCGATCGAGGCGGCCCTAGATCACGCCAAGTTGCTCAAATTTAGCCACGAAGTGCCGTTTAGTTCGGCGCGCAAGTGGAGTGCGATTTCTAGTGATGATCAGCATTGGCTGCTCGGTGCGCCAGAGATTTTGTTCAAAAACCAGCTCAAACATAGCTTGTGCAGCCAGATTCCCGGTATCACCCGGCAGGGCAAACGAGTGTTAATGCTGGCTTCGTCCAAAACGGCACCGACCGCCGATCGTTTGCCTACATCCTTAACCCCTTGCGCTCTAGTCGTTTTGAGCGAGAAAATTCGCGATGATGCGGCCCAAACTTTAACTTATTTTGCCGAACAAAAGGTTGATATTAAAGTCATTTCGGGCGATGCGCCGCTGACCGTCGGTGCAGTCGCTCGAGCGGTCGGCCTAGAAAATGTCAAAGTTTTCGACGCTCGCCAATTACCGGATCCAAAAAAACAGGCGTCCAAGTTTGCGGAAATTATCCAAACCTATAACGTTTTTGGTCGCGTTCAACCTGAACAGAAACGCGCGATTGCAGCGGCTTTGCAAAGTCAAGGTCACGTGGTGGCGATGACTGGTGATGGGGTCAACGACGCGCTGGCGCTCAAGAAAGCTGACCTCGGTATCGCCATGAATTCTGGTTCGGCCGCCACCAAAGCGGTTGCCGAGATCGTCCTACTCGATAATAAATTTTCGCATTTGCCGGACGTCCTAAACGAAGGTCGCCGCGTCATCGCCAACATTGAACGAGTGGCTAATCTCTTTATCATCAAGAACGTCTATTCGTTGACCCTGGCGCTAGCGGTTACGGTGGCGGGGATGACTTATCCGTATTTGCCAGCGCAAATGGCGATTATTTCGACTCTGTCGATTGGTATTCCGGCGTTCTGTTTGGCGTTGGCGCCGAATCAGACGATTTACCGCGCGGGCTTTTTAAAACGGGTGCTCAAATTTGCTGTCCCTGTCGGTGTGATCGCGGCGATCGCTATGATGGTTAATTACGCTTTAGTGAATCATCGCGATATGTCGATGGACGTGGCTGGCACGAGTGTGTCAATCGTCGTGATGATGATTGTGATTCAAGTCTTGATCCTCCTCGCGCGGCCACTGCGGGGTTGGAAACTCGGTCTAATCATCGCTTGCGCGGCGGCTTTTGTGGCGATTATTCTTTCACCGATCGCCACGCACTTTAATTATGCACTCGATTTATCAATTTTACCGCTAACTCTGGTGATTGGTTTAATTGGCGCTGTCGCAGTGACAGCGGTCAGAAAATTAGTAGTTTTATCTGAACCTTAAAAGATGATACAATAAGTTTATGTTTAAACAGCACATCCAAAGAAAATTGGAAAAATACGCCCGTCGCTATTTAAAAAAGCATCGCCCGAAATTGGTGGTAGTAGTTGGTTCGGTTGGCAAAACGACCACCAAAAGTGCCATCGCCACGGTGCTGTCGACCAAGTTTCGCGTCGTCGCTAGTCGTGGTAATCTAAACGATCAACTCAGCGTACCGTTCGGCATTGTCGGGGTTGAGTACCCACCGTTTTCGGCGTTGAAAAAAATCGGTACTTGGCATCGGGTTTTCAAAACTATGCGTCAGCGGATCAGGTCGAAAACCAACGTCGAAGTAGTGGTTCAAGAACTCGCCACCGATCGACCGGGCGAGATTGCGCATTACCAGAAATATCTTCGTCCCGATATCGCGGTGGTGACGGCCGTGGCGCCAGAACATCTAGAAAATTTCCCGGGCGGCCTGGATGCAGTTGCGCGCGAAGAACTAACCGTAGCGAGATATTCTGGCTTAACGATTATTAACCGCGATGACGTCGATGCGCGATTTGCTCAGTTCGCCGAAACCACCAACATTACGAATTACGGATTAGAAGGTGGAGAATATCGTTTCGAGATAACTGGTGGTACGGCGCTAACTGGCTACAATATTAAATTTATTGGGCCGGAGTTTCCGAACGGTGTCGAATCGACAGTCCATCTGGTTGGTGAACATGTTCTAAAATCCGCTCTCGCGGCGGCCGTTGTGGCGGCGAAGCTTGGTATGAATGCAGCAGAAATCGCGACTGCTCTGCCACAAATCAAACCCGTACCGGGTCGCATGAATGTCCTCCACGGTGTCCGTGGAACGATAATTATTGACGATACTTATAATTCGAATCCGAGCGCGGCGATTGCGGCCCTCCGAACGCTCTATTTAATCGACGCTCCACAACGGGTGGCGATTCTTGGTTCGATGAATGAACTAGGTCCAGATTCGGCGCAGTATCACGCGGCGGTTGGTGCGCAATGTGATCCTAATTTCCTTAGCTGGGTGATCACCATCGGTGCGGAGGCCGAACAACATTTGGCGCCAGCCGCCAAAGCCAACGGGTGTCAGGTCGCGACTTTTCCTGATCCAATTTCAGCGGGTGCTTTTGCTAATAAAATCCTCGAAAAGGGCGGTATTGTTCTCGCCAAAGGATCGCAGAACGGTGTCTTTGCCGAGGAAGCTGTCAAAATTCTCCTCCGCGATCCGGTTGCCCAAGGACCGTGGTTAGTCCGCCAGGATGAAGAATGGCTAGCCAGGAAAAACGCTTGGATCGAATCGATCAGACAGATTAAACACGATGATTAATCTGTGTTATAATCTTAGTTATGAAACGCTACAATCCCAGCGAGGTGGAGCCGAAATGGCAAAAGATTTGGTCGAATTCTAGCACACATACGGCCGAAGATTTTTCTGATCGGCCGAAATTTACGATCTTGACGGAGTTTCCTTATCCTTCGGGCACGGGATTACATATGGGACATTTGCGCGAATATACGCTCGGCGATATCATCGCGCGCTACAAACGAGCGAATGGTTTTAACGTGTTATTTCCGATGGGTTATGATGCATTTGGCCTACCGACCGAAAACTTTGCGATTAAAAATAAAATCTCGCCGCAAATTGCGACCAAACAGAACACCGCCAACATGCGTCGTCAATTCGACGCGATGGGTTGTTCGATCGATTGGAATCGGAGTTTTAGCACCACCGACCCGGAATTTTACCGCTGGACACAGTGGATGTTTTTGCAATTTTACCGCGCGGGATTGGCCTATCAGGACGAAATCGCCATCAACTGGTGTCCATTTTGTAAAACTGGTTTGGCTAACGAAGAAGTGATTAATGGTCGTCACGAACGTTGCGAAAACTTGGTCGAGAAAAAAATGTTGAAGCAATGGATGCTGCGGATTACCGATTACGCCGAACGGCTGATCGATGGTTTAGAAAATGTTGATTATCCCGCCCGCATCGCCGATCAACAGATTAATTGGGTTGGTCGTAGCGAAGGCGCAGAAATCGACTTCGTCATTGCGAGCGAAGCGACCACAGCACCAGTTTCTAGCGAAACAGGTGCTGGGCAAGAGCAATCCAGCCAAAAAACCACACTGGATCCCTCACCACTTTCCGAAAAAGTGGTGAGGGATGACAATCTGATCAAAGTTTTCACCACCCGCCCCGACACGATTTTCGGCGCGACTTTTATGGTCTTGGCACCAGAGCACCCGTTAGTCCAAAAAATCACCACGCTAGAGCAAAAGGACGAAGTCGGGACTTATATCCGCGCGGTTGAGGGGAAATCCGAAATCGAACGTCAGGAAACCGATCGCGAAAAAACCGGTGTACCGACCGGTGCGTATGCCATCAACCCAGCGACAAACGAAAAAATCCCGATCTGGATCGCCGATTACGTTTTGATGGGCTACGGCACCGGCGCAATCATGGCCGTCCCGGCGCACGACGAACGTGACTACGAATTTGCGACTAAATTTAATTTACCAATCACCGAAGTTGTCAGCGGTGGCGATATAACTAAAACCGCCTATTTAGATGAAGGTACGATGGTTAATTCTGGTGAGTTTAATGGTCTAAATTCAACCGAAGCTAGTAAAACAATCACCAATTGGTTGATCGAGCGCGGCGTGGCCAAGCGAAAAACTCAGTACAAACTCCGCGACTGGGTCTATTCCCGCCAACGCTATTGGGGCGAACCGATCCCGATTATTCATTGTGATAAGTGCGGTGCGGTGCCGGTGCCTGAAAAGGATTTGCCGGTTGAGCTACCAGCAGTTGAGCATTACGAACCGACCGATGATGGCGAGTCACCTTTATCGAGGATTGAATCTTGGGTCAAGACGACTTGCCCGAAATGTGGTAAACCCGCCAAACGCGAAACTGACACGATGCCGAATTGGGCGGGGTCAAACTGGTATTATCTGCGCTATTATGACGCGCATAATGATAAAGTTTTTGCCGACCCCGAGAAGTTAAAATATTGGGATATGGTTGATCTCTATCTCGGCGGCATGGAACACACTACTCTGCATCTCCTCTATTCGCGATTCCATCATCAATTCCTCTATGATCAAGGATTAGTGCCGACACCTGAGCCCTACGCCGCTCGACGAGGGCAGGGGATAATTTTGGCGGCCGATGGGCGTAAAATGTCAAAATCCTTGGGTAACGTGGTTGATCCGACAGAGATTATTAACAGTGGTTATGGTGCCGACGCGGCGCGCCTGGGGGTGACTTTTCTGGCGCCGTATGATCAAACAACACCGTGGAGCCCAGAAGCGGTCGCCGGCTGTTATCGCTTTTTAACCCGGGTTTGGAATCTGACACAACAGGTTAAAGAAAAACCAGCGATCAAAGCGGACGATGAACTATTGCGCGCCGAACATCGGACTATCAAAAAGATCACCGACGATCTGGACAAGATGAACTTTAACACAGCAATCGCGGGACTAATGGAATACTTGAACGTGCTGAGCAAAAATCCAGCCAAAGTTAGTCGCGCTAACTTGGAAACATTGCTCGAGCTACTAGCGCCATTCGCACCGCATATCGCTAGTGAACTGTACGAACAGTTGGGAAATCAAAACTCGATTGAAACGACCGATTGGCCACGGTACGACGAAAACTATCTGACCGACAGTCAAATGACGATCGCTGTTCAAGTGAACGGTAAGTTGCGCGGCGAAATCACTGTCGATACCGACGCGGCACAACCTGATATTGAGCGGGCGGCGCTGGCGCTCGACAACGTCGCCAAATTTACCAACGACGAAATTCCCGCCAAAATCATCTATGTACCAGAGAAAATTATCAATATCGTGGTTAAATCCTGAGATTAGATACTTGGCTTGTCGCTCGTTTTGTAGTAGAATAAAGGCAGATAAACGAGAGGAGAAAAATGAGTAGTGAGCCAAAAAAACAGTCCAGCCCACGAAAAACCGGCCTGCGTCGCAGCCACCTGGTGCTGAAATTAGCGCGCCGAGTCAACGCTAGATCACCGATCAAAGCCACCACAACTAAACGCGAGACCGGTAAAAAGGCGAAATAACCTTCTAAACGAACTTTAATAATAGATTAAGCTAAGAGGAGTTTTCCTAAAATGGCAAGCAATCGGCACCTGGGTAGGATTATCGCCCTGCAAACACTTTACGAGTACGATTTTCGACGAAGATTGGGCGATGATAGCGTCGATCTGGACGAGATTTTGACGCGTAATTTGGAACGTTACGACGAGAAAATCGACGACAAAGCATTTGTCAAAAAATTGACGCGTGGCGTGATCAAAACGGCGAAAGAATTAGACGCCCAGTTAGCGCCAGTCGCGCCCGAATGGCCGCTCAATCAGATCGCCCTAATTGATCATCAGATTCTGCGCATGGCGGCCTATGAACTAGCCAACATGACTAAATTGGTACCACCCAAAGTGGCTATCAATGAGGCGGTCGAGCTGGCTAAATCATTCGGTTCGGAAAACTCCTCGCGGTTCGTCAACGGCGTGCTCGGGACACTTTGGCGCCAGACGAACGGAGAGGAAAAGTAGATGACCGAGACTAACGACAAACATGCCGGAGACGCGGCGCCAGATTTGACAACGATTCGCAACGAAAATGATACGGGCGAAAGCGGTTTTGCCAAGCTGACGCGGCCGTTTCGGCGCAATAAACCAGCCATCAACGAAATTGTCCGCGAGGCCGAAGCTGGTGGTGTGGTGTATCGCATCACTAAAGCGGGAAAATTGCAAATTGTTCTGTTCCAGGACGTCCGCGATCGCTGGACCATCCCCAAAGGTCACATCGAAGAAGGCGAAACCGCTCAAGAATCGGCGATTCGCGAAATTAGCGAAGAAGTCGGATTATTCGACATCGAACCAGTTTGCTGGCTCGGCAAAGTCAACTTTCGCTATCGTCGGATCAATTCGTTAGTGATTATTAACATGCAAACTTATCTGTTCAAAGCTGGCAAAAACGATACGCCAAAAAAGGAAGAATGGATGCGCGATGTGAGATGGTTTGACTTTGACGAAGCTGTGGATAAAATCGCCTATGAGGACGTCGCCAAGTTAGTTCTACTGGCTCGGAAACGCCTGCGCCAGAGAGGGGAAATTTCTTGATGCCGAAAAATCCCCGTCAAAAAAAAGCACTGCTGGCAAATTTTGAACGTCGATCCTCAGAGTTGCCGGCTGTGCCGTCGATCACCGGCATTGACTTTACGCCATACCAAGAGTTTGCAAAAAACCGCTTAGGTTTTGAATTCAAAAATCCGTCGCTACTAGTCACCGCGCTGACTCATCGCAGTTATGTCAATGAGCATAAGAAATCGACCAAAACTCACAACGAACGCTTGGAATTCCTCGGTGACGCAGTTTTGGAAATGGCTACCACCGAATTTTTGTTCAATAATTTTGAACAGCCAGAAGGCATCTTAACTTCGTGGCGGTCGGCCTTGGTGCGGACGGAAAGCATCGCCGCAGCGGGCGCGAATTTGAACTATCAATCTTTGATTCGCATGTCGCGTGGCGAAAAGCAAGGCTCAGAAGCCGCCAAATTGCACATCGTCGCCAATGCTTTTGAAGCACTAATCGGCGCGATTTATCTCGATCAAGGTTACGACATCGCGAAAACTTTTATCGATACTCATATCCTAAACCAGATTGACGATATTTTGGAAAACGGCAGTTGGCGTGATCCAAAATCCCACCTCCAGGAAATCAGTCAACGTGTCGATAACGAAACACCAGATTACCGCGTGCTTAGCGAAGAAGGTCCTGATCACGACAAAATGTTTGTGGTCGGTGTGTTTGTCCGCGGCCAGGAAATCGGTCGTGGTGATGGTTCGAGCAAACAAATCGCCCAACAAAACGCCGCCCGCCAGGCGCTGCTAACCTATCGCCAGAAAAATCCCAAGTTGCAAAAATTAAACACATCTGCTACAATGCGCGGTAAACCGTCATAAATTAAGTTTAAATTTGAGAGGATATTGAATGCTAGTAATTCGTCTAAAGCGTTATGGCAAAACGCATTTTACCACCTATCGTGTGGTGGTCCAAGAGGCCGCCAAACATCCGTCCAGCGGCAAGGTGATTGCCTATGTCGGCAATTATAATCCACACACAAAAACCGTTAATCTAGATCAGGAACAGATCGAAAAATACCTGAGCCACGGCGCACAACCCAGTCCGCGGGTGATTAAACTTTTAAAAGATGCCAAAATTAAATTACCGAACTGGGTCCGGGAACCGAATCTCAAAAAAACTCGCACCACGCGCCATCCGGATAAACTTCGCAAAAACCGTCCGGCTGAGGTGGCCGCTGTTAAGGAGGTTGTGCCAGAAGAACCGGCTGAGGTGGCAGAGACGCCAGCCGAAGCGGCGGAAGCACCGATTGAGGAACCTGTTGAAACAAGTGTTGAGAAATCTACCGAAGCTTCCGAACCAGTCAAAGAAAAAGCTAAAGAGTCAACAGAGAGTTAAGACATAAGGACTGTTTCGCTCTGCGATCTCTCTAATTTCCCGAAAAAGTTTCCTTTATTAAAATTTTCGATAGCACGAATACATGGAGTGTGATTCGGAAATTTTAGAAGCGAACTTTTTGTCGCGGAAATTAGTCGAGTGAGCAGGTGAAACAATCCTTATATTTGCACACAGTGGTGATTTTTGCTAAAATTAGCATTAGCAGTTAATTCAGCATGAGGCTGAGAAAGGGGAGAAATGATCGAACAACAATTCATCGAATATGTTGTCAAACAATTAGTCGACAAACCAGAGGCGGTCAAGGTCGAACGGGTCGTTGACGAACGCGGGATTTTGCTTAAGCTCACGGTGGCGCCAGAGGATTTAGGCCGCGTCATTGGTAAACACGGTGCGACGGCGCAGAGCCTGCGAAACCTATTGCGCGCGCTCGGCACCAAAAACGACGAACATTACAACTTGAAAATTATTGATGTCGATAAACCAGAATCCGAGCGCGAAGAAATCGCCACTGTAACACCGATCGACACTGCAGCACCGATCAAAACCGCGCCAATAGTCGACAACATCGTGACAGAAACTACTGACAAAGTCGAGATTGTGGATAAAATCAACACCGAACCTGTGGAAAAGATGAGCGATTTTGCGCAAAGAACTCGCGAAGAGCTTGCGGATTTGGATGATCTTGATATATAATGTCCGTCAGTTCATGCGAGAACTAACACACGATGCGAGACTTATGCGTGTTAAAAATCCCTGTCGTTCGATGGGGAATTTTTAATTGTGCTAGAATAGAAAAGTGAAAAGATTTCAAGTAATTACGTTATTTCCAGAGGTGGTCGAATCGTATCTGAATTCGTCGATGCTCTGGAAAGCCCAAAAAGATAATTTAGTGAAATTCGAAATCATCAACCTACGCGATTTTGGCATCGGCCCCAGAAAAACCGTTGACGATACAGTCTACGGCGGTGGCGACGGGATGCTGCTACGCATCGAACCACTAGTCGCAGCGATTGAACACGCCAAGAAATCAATGCCCGATGCTAGGGTGCTGCTGATGACACCGTGTGATAATCTCTGGTCACAAGAACAAGCAGCCAATTTTGCCCAAACCGACAATGATCTGATTCTCGTCTGTGGTCGCTACGAAGGTTTTGACGCTCGCATCGACCAATTTATCGATGAAAAAATCTCCGTGGGTCAATATGTTCTAACGGGGGGTGAGCTGCCAGCGATGACAATTGTTGATTCAATCGTCCGCCTAATTCCGGGCGTGTTGGGTGGTGAAACTTCGGCCGAAATCGAAAGTTACAGCGATGGGAAAAATCTCGAATATCCACAATATACTCGACCGGAAAATTTCCGCGATCTCATGGTTCCAGAATTGCTGCTCTCTGGCAATCACGCCGCGATCGCCAAATGGCGCCAAGAACACTCAAATTAGCAAAACAGCCCCGGCAGAGACCGGGGCTTAAAAGAGGTGTGTGGTGGAGACATTGAACAAAATTTCGCCCAAGCGCTTGTTTAAAAGTTTTTGTTTGAACCTTTGTTCAGAGTCATGTTACCATGAACATTAACCAAACGCAAGCCCTTTTTCCACAGTTTGCGCGAATCCCTTACCACGTTTTTAAAATCATGACGGTTATGCTACAATAAAATTAACAAAATCTAAGGAGGTTTCAATGAAAATTATTGCCCACCCAGCGCCCAAACCACTATCGAAAAACGCACCAATCCTCGGTCTAGTGGCGGCTGGCATCTTGTTTGTGGTGTTCGGCTTGCAACTAATCGGTTTTAGCAAAGTTTTATCGAGTCTCAGCACCCAGTTTGACGGCCATGACGGTTGGGCGATCGCAGTGGCGGTCATCGCGGTGGTGACCGAGCTCGCGGCGCTACCATTTCTGTTGCGTCGAAAACTCAGCTATCTCGCGGGCATCCTCAGTGGTGTCGCAGCAGTAATCGCGCCTTGGGTCTGGGTACTCGTAATGGTTTGGTCGATCGGCGGACCCGATGTCAATGTGGCGCAGTTCGGCATCATTGGCTGTATCAAAATTGATTGGTGGCTGCTGGCGCTCAATGTCGTCTGGTTGGCCTTTAACTTTTATACCGTCCAACAATTAAATATCGAGAAAATTTGGTATGACGCCACTGGCCTCAAACCGCGGGCAAAAATGACCAAGAAAAAATAGCTCCAAACTCTTTCATCGTGGTACAATGGCTAGAGTGTTGGGGCGTAGCCAAGTGGTAAGGCAACGGGTTCTGGTCCCGTGATCGTGGGTTCAAATCCTACCGCCCCAGCCAAGGTCAATATAAGCTAAGGAGGTAGCAAAATGGATGAGACAGCATCTCATACGCCTGTCCAAAATCAACAGACTGAACCACCAAACGCCAAAGTTAAAAAACTGCAAATGTTTGCCGTGATTTTAATCGTGCTGGCTATTCTGCTCGGTGGAGCGCTGGTCTACGCGTTGGTTACCCGTGATTCTGATAATAACGCTACAAACAATCCAACCAACAACAACCAAAACAGTAATAGCCAAAACGGAAACCAAACCAACAGCACAACAAACGAAGAAGTCCTCGGTAAATTTTCCGTGGCGTTTTCGGATGCTATTTGGACAACGGAACGTAAAACGTTTGCCGATAATACGGGCAGTACTGCGGGCCGTCCCGAAGCTGTAGAATTTCGTCTGCAAGCTAACCCGACTATTGGCGCCAGATTAGTAGGTCCTTTTGACAGTCTCGGTGATTGGTGCCCAGACGCTGAGCCACCAACAACAATTACCAAACTCGGCACCACCAAAAATGGTCTAGCGATTATACAGCAGTCGAAATATGCCTATCCGTGGCTGGACCCTGGGACACCAGCTCCATCTGGCATAATTTATGTTAGCCGCATAGAGTTTGCGTCAGGTTCCACGAGCAAAACGATTTCATGTCAAGAGTCACTGTCCGACTGGGTGATTGATGATGATATCGCCTTTCTCTCACTAAATCCGTGGTCGAGTCTTTCATCCAGTGAACAGGCCGCATTGCTCGAGTTAATGTCGTCGCTGACAGAAAAATAATGATTGCCTAGCCTAGTAAGCATAAAAAGTTCACTTTTTCGTGTTAAAATAAAAGACGATGTCCAAGAAAATTAACTCTGAGAAAATTAATCCAAAAACTGGATTGCCGCTACTCGACGAAGAAAATGAGCTGTCGTTTCGGCCGCGGCATGGGCTGATTTATCGAGTGATATTTTGGCCGGTCTCTGGGCTAGTGCGGATTATTTTTCCAGCAAAAGTCTACGGGCGCGAGAATTTACCGCGAGAAGGTGGCATGGTGCTGGCTTTTAATCATATTTGTAGCCTCGATCCGGCAATCGTGACAGTCGCCGCGCGGCGCAAACTGTTTTTTCTGGCCAAGGTTGAACTAGCGCGTGGCTGGAAAGGCAAAATCCTCAAGAGTTGGGGAATCATCCCAGTTGATCGGGCGCGACGCAACTCGACAGCGCTCAACCTGGCTATCCAGGTTCTAAAACAGGGTGGTATCATCGCCATCGCGCCCGAGGGTCATACCAATCGAAAAGCAGAACTAGCGCCGTTCAAATTTGGTGCAGTGGCGATGGCTGGACGTGCCAGAGTGCCGATTGTGCCAGTGGTGATTGTTGGTCGGTACTTACCATTTCGTAAAAAATTGTCGATTACTTATGGTAAACCGGTGATGGTTGATGCGAATGATTTAAAAAACGCTAACGAAAAATTGTGGTATACTATCAATAGTATGCGAGAGAAAACTAAGGAAGGGATGTAGGTAATGGCGGCAAAAGTTAATGCGCCGTGGCTCAAACAATATGGTCGTACGCACAAAAAGTCGTTAAAGTTTCCAAACGGATCGATGTACGACGAAGTCCGCAGCAGCGCCGAAAAAAACACTGACGAAATCGCCATCGATTATTTTGGCAACAAGATCAATTATGGCACACTGCTGGCTGAGATCGATCATGCGGCACAAGCCTTCATGTCGCTCGGTGCCAAAAAAGGTGATGTCATCAGCGTCTGTTCGCCGAACGTGCCCGAAGCCGTTGTGGCGATTTACGCGATTAACAAAATCGGCGCAGTGGCGAATGTGTTTCACCCTCTTAGTGCGCCGAATGAAATTCGCGATTATCTGAACCTGGTCGGTAGTAAAATCTTTGTGGCGATTGATATTGCTTGGCCAAACGTTAAACCAATTCTGGCCGATACCGAAGTCCAACAAACGATCATTATTTCGCCGGCTGATTCATTGCCGCTGTTTACTTATCTAGGTTATAAATTATTGAAACCCAAAGAACTACGGAAAACTCTGAGTCAGATTCTGCTCAAAAACAAACACGCGATGAGTTGGGAAACTTTCTTGGGTCGTGGACAATATGTGGTCAACGAGGCTTATGAGAAAATGTCCGGCGAAGACGTCGCGGTGGTGCTCTATAGTGGCGGCACGACCGGTACTAGCAAAGGTATCGCTCTGACCAATCTGGCGTTTAATGCGACGGCCCTGCAGGCGTGTAATAGTTTTCCGGAATTAGTCACGCCGGGTAACAGAATTCTCGGCGTCATGCCGATTTTCCACGGTTTCGGCCTCGGTGTCGGTGTCCACACAATGCTGGCCAATGGTATGACCATCAACATGTTGCCGAAATTTGACGCTAAGCGTTTTGACAAAATTCTGGCTGATGGTAAACCAAATCTGCTAGTGGGTGTACCAACACTGTATGAAGCGATGATCAAGAACAAGAAAATTCGCAAAATGGATCTATCGTTTATCAAAGCGGCGGTTTCGGGTGGCGATAACGCGATGCTGCCGCTCAAGAAAGCAGTCGATCGTTTCTTAACCGAGCGCGGTGCGGAAACTAATGTTCTACTGCAGGGTTACGGCCTAACCGAATGTCTATCGGTAGTCTGTGTCAATCTGTTCGATGCGAATCGCGACGAGTCGATTGGGCTGCCGTGGCCAAACAACTTTTTCAAAATTGTTGAACCAAACACGCATATCGAGAAACCCTACAATGAAATTGGCGAAATTGTGGTTAGCGGTCCGACCGTCATGAAAGGTTACGTCAACAACGAAAAAGAAACCAACGAAACGCTCCAGGTTCATCCTGACGGTCGGATTTGGTTGCACACTGGCGATATGGGGTACATGGACAAGGACGGGTATATTTACTTTAGCGGTCGGATCAAACGCTTGATTATTAGCAGCGGTTACAACATTTATCCCAACGAAGTCGAAGCTGCGATTATGAATGTACCAGAAGTTTTGCTCGCAACAGTGGTTGGCGTCGATGATAAATATCGTGGACAAATCGCCAAAGCTTTCGTGGTGTTGCAAAACGGCGTCAAACCTAGTGATCGAATCCGCGAAAAAATCATGAAACAGTGTCACAGTGATTTGGCCAAATACAAATGGCCACGATCGATTGAATTTAGAAAAACTTTGCCAAAAACCAAAATTGGCAAAGTGGCTTATACAGAATTAATGGCAGAAGAAAAGGAGAAAAAATGACTAAACCAATTCATGATTTAGTGATTGTCGGCGCTGGACCGAGCGCTCTGACGGCGGCAATTTACGCGACGCGCGAAAACATCGATACGGTTTTAATTGAAAAAGGTGTGATCGGTGGTTTGCTGGCGACGATTGATAAAATCGAAAACTATCCGGGTTTCCCCGAGGGTATCGAAGGTTTAACTTTGGCCATGGATTTCCAGGCTCAAGCCGAAAAGTTTGGTGCCAAAATCGAACTAGCCGCAGTGCGAGAAATCAAGAAAACCAAAGGAACTTTCCTCATCAAAACTGACGTCGGTGAATTTCAATCGCGTACCGTTCTGATTGCTTCGGGTAGCGATCATCGTAAACTGGGGATTCCTGGCGAAGCCGGACACGCTCATTATTGTGCGACTTGTGACGGCGCTTTTTATCGGGATAAAAAACTGGTCGTCATTGGCGGCGGCAATTCGGCTGTTCAAGAAGCTATCTTCTTGACCAAATTCGCTACCCATATTGACTTGGTTGCACGCGTTGGTATCGAAGCTTCGGAAATATTGCAAAAAGATTTAGCGCAATTTGTGAAGAATAAGCAAATCACTGTCCACGAAAACTGGACATCGGATGAGATCATAACAACCAATGGCCAGATAACTGCCGTCAAAATGCATGCTACCACTGCGCCAGATAAACAACAGGAGCTCAAGACCGACGGCGTCTTCGTTTTTATCGGTGTGGTGCCGAATACTGGTTTTCTGTCAGGTTCGGGAATTAAGTTGGATAGCGCGGGTCATATTATCACGGACGAGAATTTAATGACCAACATCCCTGGCATCTTCGCCAGCGGTGACGTCCGCTCGGGCGCCACCAAACAGGTCACCTCAGCCTGTGGCGAAGGCACAACCGCCGCCCTAGCGATTCGCGAATACCTGGCGACTATTGCGTAAAAGTCAAATCTATGCTAAGATACGATCATTATGAGTGAAACGATGGTTTCAGGTAGTGATACGTCCTCTGACGAGTGGAAAGATTTTGACTTTTCGACCGTCGAAGTGGAAAAACCACGAGCGACGCGAACCCTGCCCAAGCGCGAAGTCTTGCGCCTAGTTGTGGTTGGATTCCTGAGCGGGATAGCGGTGTGGTTGGGACGATTGGCCTTTGAAGAGTGGGCGATGAAACCGTTGTTTTGTCGAACGCCCGACACGGCGAGTGTTTGTGCGAACGCTGGGCTGACTTCGTTTGTTATTTGTTTGGTAGTTGTTGGTATTATTGCAGTGGCGATTTTAGCATCCAATCGTGTTTTTCGTGCCGCGGTGATCACGACGGCAGCTCTCGTCAGTGTCGGTGCTCTCTGGCCGCTGCTGAATGTTCGTGGCGCGGTGGTAGCGACGATCCTGGCGGCGGTTTTTGCAACTGGTTTTTACCTATTATTTGCGCTAATTGCCGCGATTAAACGCTACGTCCTGGCGATGATTTTGATGGCGGCGCTAATTGTCGTTTTCTGGCTGGTGGTGCGCGCGTGACGCTTGTGCTACAATAGTTTTCATGGAAATTGTGACGATTGTTCTACTGGTCGCGGTGCTTTTGGGCTTGCTTGTTTTGACTTTTGTGCAAAGGAAACCAAAAACTAGCGAGGGTGATAAATTTCTCCAAAACGATTTAGCGAATCTGCGACGCGATGTTACGGAATTGTCGGAAAATTTGCGTAAAACTTTTGATGAAAAACTCGATAAAACGCAAGATTCGATGGCGGCGCAACTGCGTAATTCATCGAAAATCGTCGCTGATATTTCGACGCGTTTGACTAAATTAGATGATACTAATAAACGGGTGATCGATGTGGCCGAAGAATTAAAAACTATTCAAAATGTCCTAACTAATGCCAAACAACGCGGGGGTCTCGGCGAATATTATCTCGAGAATGTGCTTGGTAATGTTTTGCCGCCAGGGATTTGGGAAAAACAATATCATTTTAAAAATGGCGAAGCGGTTGACGCGATTGTCAAATTAAAAGATGGTAAAATCCTGCCGATTGATTCTAAATTTAGTCTCGAAAATTACAATCGGATGATCGAAGCGCCGAACAAAATCGAGCGCGAACGGGCTGGTCAAGAATTAAAACGCGATCTCAAAAATCGGATCGATGAAACTGCTAAATATATTCGCCCGAACGAAAACACGATGGAGTTTGCGTTCATGTTTATTCCCAGCGAAGCGCTTTATTATGATGTGATCGCCAGCGATGTCGGCCAGGGTGGCAGTTCGCGAAACCTCATTAATTATGCCTTTAATGAGAAAAAAGTCATCATCGTTAGTCCGACGACCTTGCTGGCTTATCTCCAAACGGTCATGCAGGGTTTGCGCAGTCTAAGGATCGAAGAGCAGGCCAAAGAAATCCAAAAACGTGTCGAAAAATTGGGTCAACACTTGGACAAGTATAGCGAATACATGACCAAGCTCGGCGGTTCTTTGGGCACCACGGTCAATCATTTTAACAGCGCGCACCAAGAATTCGCCAAAGTTGATAAGGACGTTGTCAAAATCGCTGGTGGCGACACGACGGTTGAACCGCTACGTCTCGATAAACCGAGTGAAACTTAAAAAAACTGCCCCTAGTTAGGAGCAGTTTTTCGTTTCCCCAGTTTGATTATTTTTCGCTCAGCGCGTCCTGCAGAGCGAGTCGATAAACCGTGAAACCGGCAGTGATACCGATGATAGTTACACCGATATAGGTGAAGACTGGCCACCAGAAAGTCATCGCGTCTGTGCCGAACGGGTTGACTGCTTCAAAACCACCAATCGCCGCAGCGACAGCTGGGTTGAGAATAACAGTTGCGCCACCAATTGCCAAACCAGCCAATAGCGACATGCCGACAGCCAAACCAGTTTTGACCTGACATTTCTTTTCCGCACAAACCGCGTAACCAACACCGAGGCCAAAGACAATCGCACCAACTAGCTCGAACAATAGGTCGACCCATTCTTTATCAGCGGTCATTTTGTGATCGATAAATTCTGGAGCACTGATGCCTAATTGTTGAGCAACCTCGTCAACAGTCATTTTGTACATCTCGTCGAGGTAGGCAGCGATACCACCACCTTCGTCGACGTCTGCGGCAACAAGATAACCGCTACTAGTCAAAGCATCATAAACCTGCGTCTCCAAGCTGGGAAATGATGCATTGAACAAACCGAGTAGCACACCAAACGCCGCCAGCGCACCCAAAACTTGCGCAAAAATATAAGCGACAGTTTTGACGCCGTCAATTTTGCGGTTGACATATTGGGCGATGGTAATTGCCGGATTGAGATGTCCGCCACTAACCACGCCAAAGATGATCACCAGCATAGCGAGGATCAAAGCTATCGCCATCATCGTCATGAGACCGCCACCAGTCAAATTAATCACTGTGGCCGTTAACACGAATGTGCCAAAAAACTCGGCAATCAGTGCGCCCGGACGCAGTAGCGCAACTTTCTCGCTGAACGTTAATTTTTCTTTACCACCCGTTTTTGCCGCGACGATTGTTGTCTTTGCTGCAACCTTCACCGCGGGCTTTTTGGTCGCTGGTCGTTTTTTTGTGACCTTTGACGAAGAGGCTCGTTTTGTAGCCATCTTTCTCCCTCCTTATAAGTTGACACGATTAATTATAGCACAAACTTTTTAAAAATGTTACAATATCTTCTATGGCAATTATTTTTAACCAGACTGATCACAAAAGCGAACTACAACAACGCATCGCGGCCGAGTTGCGCCAAAAACAAACAAGTAAAAATTTAGTCGACGACGATTTGGCGGCACCAGAATATAACGACGAAAATAGTGCGTATTTGGAACAAACTAAAACAACCACATCGCTTGCTTGGGCGTGGATTTTGATTGCTCTAGCAGTGGTTGGTGTGATAATCTTGATTCTGGTAGTAATTAGTTAATAAAGGAACATCTGGCATGAAAGGATTAAGGACACATCGAAAATTAAGGATAGCACTGTGGTCGGTCGCGATTGTTGTCATTTTGACCTTGTTGGGAGGAGTGATTTTAATCGTCATGGCGCGGTGGGCGATTAGTGATTATCGCGGCGACGCGACGACGCAGCTTAACGATGTGATTGCTGGTAAAACCACTGGCGTGCCGGTCCAACTGCGTGGTGTTTTGCTTGGCGAAACGCTGAGCGGCGACTATCGACAGATTAAAGCTTTGGATAACGAATACCAGATTTTATTGACTGATACTAAAAGTTACGTGGCGGCTCTCGATGCTCATAATGCGCTGGTTGAACAATATAATGCCGGCATCAAAGGCGAAAAACCGCTCGGCGGTGATCTTTTAAAATCTGTTAATAAATACAAGGCGGTCATCGAGAATCGTTTTCCGGGCGAAGCGGATCGCGCTCGGGCGATCGGGGAGTTACTGACCAAAATTACTTCGAGCACCGAGTTTGACACGGTCAGTGGCGACATTGATACCATCCTCCAAAGTGGCGATCAATTTTTAACCGAGCTGCGTGAAAGTTTGAACACTCGCATTACTGAGTTTCAGAAAAAAGTCAATTAGTGATACAATGGTCGATGTGAATATCGATGAGGTTAGGTTAGAATTGTTAAAGCGCGTGGCGGCGTCGGATCAACCACGCTCGGTTTTGCGTGCGCCAGAACTAAGGAAATTGTACGCTGAAATTCCGAAAATTTCGCCAGAAAAGCGCGGTGATTTTGGACGGGAAATTAACGCACTAAAACAGGTTTTAGAAGCGGCGATTTTAGAACGCGAAAACTTGGTTGCTGACGAGACGGTTGAACCGATCGATGTCACTGCGCCGTGTGCAATTAACGAACCTTTGCCGCAGCTGATGACAGCCGATCATGGGTCGCGACATCCGCTGATGAGTGAAATGGAACGAGTGATTCAGATCTATAATCTAATGGGTTTTGACGCGATTGAGTCGCGTCAACTCGATGATGATTATCATATGTTTACCAGCCTAAATTTCCCGCCTGGGCATCCGGCGCGCGATGGTTATGATGCGTTTTGGACCGAAGAAGGTTTCGTCCCGCCTGGGCATACGTCAACCATGCAAAACCGGATTTTGCGAGCCGGTCGAAAAAAACTCGAGGCCGGCGGGCAAATCGCTACCGTTAGCTACGGTCGAGTTTTTCGTAACGAAGATACTGACGCCACTCACGAGCATACTTTTTATCAATGCGAGGGCGTGTTTGTGTCGCGCGATGCGAGTTTAGGCCAAATGATCGCAGTGCTGCGTGAATTTTTCGAAACTTATTATGGACAAAAACTGCGGATAAAAACTCAACCAGGATTTTTCCCATTTACCGAACCGAGTCTGGAATTTTTGATTGAAAAGCCAGCCAGTTTGGGCGGCAAAGGTGGTAGTTGGCTGGAAATGCTCGGTTGCGGCATGATCCACCCGAATGTCCTGCGTGAAGCCGGCATCGATCCGACTAAATATCGCGGTTTCGCTTGGGGCGGCGGCATCGAACGTTTGGTCATGCTAAAATACAGTATCGACGACATCCGCCATTTCGAATCGGGTAAATTGCGATTTCTAAAGGAGTTTCGATGAAACGTGCAATTTTTATTCATGGGTATTATGACAAGGAAAAATATTATGATCCAGAGACGGATTTGATAAATTTCAAAAATTATACACCGTGGTTGCTCAAACAATTGACGACCAAAGATTATTTGGTTTACGCCCCATTGATGCCCAAGCCATTTTTCCCAACTTATGAAAAGTGGAAACGCGAATTGGAGCGTTACGATTTGGATGAAGATATGGTTTTAATTGGAAAAAGTTTTGGCGGCGGTTTCTTGCTGCGCTGGCTTTCTGAAACTGACAAAAAAGTTGGTAAAGTTTTCCTCGTTGCACCATATATAAATCAAGAACAAGATAATGTTAGCGATGATCTAAAAATGCCATTCTTTAATGATTTTAAATTAGATCGCGATTTAGCGAAAAAAACTAATGGCCTAACGATTTTTCAATCAACTGATGACGGAGAGAATATTAAGAAAAGTCGTGAATTTATCAAGAAAAATGTTGATAACTTTCGCGAAATTATGTTAAAAAACCGCGGGCATTTCACCATATCGACTGCCGGTGAGATCAACCGAACTTTCCCAGAATTACTAGAGGAGATATTAAAATGAGCGTTAGCGTGATAAATGATTTAAGAGACATTCTAAAAAGAAATCACGACGACATGTTTAACACGTATGATTTTGATGGTATTGCAGAGGGCGTGCTGAAGCTTGTGTCGGAGATCGACGCAAAATCAAACACTAGCTGCAACCAGGCTAATAATGCATATGAAAAAGATTTCGATGGCTGGAACGAGAACAAGAAACACATTAATTCACGTGCGCATTTTATTGGCTTCAAGGAACGCGAGGTTTGGTATTCGGCCATTGGCGTTAATGTTGGACATGAACAAGATGGTAAAAATGAACTGTTCGAACGGCCGATTTTGGTATTAAAAAAATATAATCATCGCATGCTAATGGCGATTCCGTTGTCTCGTAGAATAAAAGATGATCTACATCATATACCATATTTGTTTGGCGGCAGAATGTATGCGGCGGTGATATCACAAGCGCGCCTAATTGATTCGCGACGACTGTTACGCAAGATATACACACTGCCCACTGAAGATTACGGAAAAATCAAAGAGGCGTTTATTGGGCAATTCACTGAACAAAAATCGGACCTCGCAGTTGCGAGGCCCTCGGAGCCCGAAGGCTATAGTAAACTGAGTATAGCAAAGCCGCGTGCAAAAGTCAACACGAGGAAGCGAAGATGACCCAAACGACAAAACTCACCCCGGCTGAACGCGAAGAAATCATGCAGCGATTTACTGATGTTTGGGGCGTCGATGCTGAAATAAAGATCGCAATCGAAGAAATGGCCGAACTGACGAAGGAGCTTTGTAGCACTTGGCGCGACAACAACAAGGCCAACCCGGAGGCGTTAATGGAAAATCTCCACCAACGTATCCGCGAGGAAATTGCCGACGTGCTAGTGACAGTTGGTAATCTGCGATTGATTTTTGGAGCGGACAAGGTTGACAAAACCATCGACGCAAAATTACAGCGCGGCGCGGCTAGATTAGAAAAATGGCTAAAGGAGCATCAATGACGAAAGATCATTTCAGAATGAAAGTGGCGGTTTACGGAATTATTCGAAATCCGAATGGTCAGGTTTTACTGCACCAGCGTCAAAACAGCGGTTTCATGGATGGTTATTTTGGTCTGCCAGCAGGTCATTTGGACGGTGGCGAATCACCGAGTGAGGCTCTGTCACGAGAAGTCAAAGAAGAAACCAACCTGCATATTAACCCCCAGCAGTGGCGACAAGTTTTCACAATCCATCGCCTGAGCAAACAGGGCATTACCGATGAATATGTCGATATCTTTTTCGAAGTTCGTGATATCACTCAGGAACCGCAGATTATGGAACCAGAAAAACATTCTAACCTCGGATATTTTGACGAGAACGAACTACCAAAAAATACCATCACCTACATTCGAGATGTAATTTCACGCATCGCTCGCGGCGAAACTTATCATGAATACGGTGCAGGGGAGGGGCTAAAATGATTATTTCATTAGATTGGTTGAAAAAATACGTTGATATTGATCTGCCGACAAACGAGTTGGTCGAGCTAATCGGATCACGATTGGTTGAAGTTGAAGAAGTGATCGACTTGGGCGAAAAATATCGTGGGATTAAAATTGTTGAAGTCAGATCGGTTGAAAAAATTCCCGGCAGTGATCACTTGACAGTTTGTCAGGTTGATACTGGTGTCATTGCGAGGAGTGTAACGACGAAGCAATCTAGTGCGACTGGCGATGACCCTGGATTGTTTCCCGCCACGCTTGCTTCGCTCGCTCGCGGTCGCAATGACGGTGGGGCGGATCGCGATGACAATTTAATTCAGGTTGTTTGTGGCGCACCGAATGTGCGGACTGGTATGTTGGCGGTTTGGTTGCCACCAAAAACAGTTTTGCCAGCAACATTTAATTCTGAACCATTGGTTTTAGATAAACGTAAAGTCATGGGGGTGGAATCGGCTGGGATGCTTGCCGCTATGGACGAGCTAGACCTGGGCGCGGATCACGCAGGAATTATCGAGATAAACCCCGAAATGGCGAAACCGGGCGATGACTTCGCCGAAGTATTTGACCTGAATGACACACTACTAGATATTGAAAATAAATCGCTGACTCATCGACCAGATTGCTTTGGCGTGATTGGTTTTGCGCGCGAAGTCGCGGGGATTTTGGGGAAAGAATTTCAAGAGCCAGATGTCATTGCGAGGAGTGTAACGACGACCACAGCACCAGCTAAAGCAGGTGCTGGGCAAGAGCAATCTAGTGCGGCTGATAATGATACTGGATTGCTTCCCGCCACGCTCGCTTCGCGCGCTCGCGGTCGCAATGACACAATAGAATTGGATGTTGAGATAACAGATCCGAAACTTTGCCCACGCTATCAGGCGTTGGTGTTGGATGGATTTGACGACAAGCCGTCGAAATATTTATCCGAGATGGCGGTGCTGCTAGCCAAATCTGGCATGCGTTCGATTAATCCGATTGTGGATGTGACGAATTATTTGATGCTGTTAACCGGACAGCCGCTGCATGCTTTTGATTATGATAAGTTGATAGCCGTAGGCTGTCATCCTGAGCGGAGCGAAGGATCTAAAGAAAGTTCAAGAGATTCTTCGTCTGCGGCTCAGAATGACAACGCTCATATAATCGTTCGTGCGGCGAAAAAGAATGAAAAACTCGAGCTACTCGATGATAAAACGATCGAGCTGGATCCGGGTGACATCGTTATCACCAGCAACAACGTGCCAGTAGCGTTGGCTGGGGCGATGGGTGGTAAAAATACCGAAATCGACGAATCGACCCGCCGCATCGTCATCGAATCGGCGACGTTTAGTTTGTATAATCTACGTGGAACGCAGTTTAGACACGGAATTTTTAGCGAAGCTATCACGCGTTTCACCAAAGGTCAACCACCAGCCTTGACCGATCCGGTTTTATGCGAAGCGATCAGAACGCTGACGAACGACCATGGTATGAAGTCGGTTAGCGAAATTGTTGATGCTTATCCAAAACCGGTTAAACCACCTGTTGTAAAAGTTACAACAGAACAAGTGAATAATCTGCTGGGTAGTGGTTTTACTTTTGACGATATTATTACCACGCTGTCGAATGTTGGGTTCAAAGTAACACTGGGAAGTGGCGTCATTGCGAGCGCAACAAAGCAATCCAGTGCGATTAGAAACGATTCTGGATTGCCGCGTCGCTCCGCTCCTCGCAATGACGGTGGCTACCTTAAAGTTACCGCACCGTGGTGGCGAACGGATATTCATATTGCCGAGGACGTGATTGAGGAAATTGGACGGCTCAACGGTTATGACAACATCCCGGCACGCTTGCCGCGGCGGGATTTTGTGTCGCCGACACCAGATACTTTAGGTGATCTAAAATCGAAAATCCGCCAGATTCTGTCAGAAGCTGGCGCTAATGAGGTGTTGACCTATTCGTTCATCAGTGAAAAGCTGTTAAAAAATGTTGGACAAGATTCCAAAAACTCTTATAAAATCATCAATTCGATTAGTCCTGAATTGCAATATATTCGCCAAATGATAACGCCCAGTTTGCTGGAAAAAGTAAGCCCAAACATCAAAGACAAGTTCGATGAGTTCGCACTGTTCGAAATAAACCAGGTTTTCGATAAAGAATTCATCAAGTTTCATAAGGATCCAAAAGACGGCGGTGTGCCGATAGTTGAAAATGCGTTGGGGTTAGTCCTGGTGAGCGATCAAGAAGGCTCTTTTTATAGAGCCAAAAAATATGCCGAAGATTTATTCAAGGCTCTGGGCGTGGATGTGGTTTTCAAATCAGTCGAAGTGCAAAATTCTTGGACTGTGCCATTCGAGTTGAAACGAACGGCTGATATACGTGATGCGAAAACCGACAAGATTTTGGGTATTGTTGGTAATTATCGTACGACGGTTCGGCGAAGTTTCAAGTTACCCGACGAAGTGGCGGGCTTTGAAATCAATATTAATAATTTAATGGCGGCTGTGTCTGGCGTGAATGATGTTTCGAAACGTAGCGATTTTCCAGAAGTCGAACGTGACATAACTTTTCGAGTATATTCCGATTTGGAATATGCAAAACTCGAAAATCTCCTCTGTAAAACTTTGACCGAACAGAATTTATGGTTTCAGTGTGTTCCGGTTTCGATCTGGCAGGGAGAGGACAAAAAGACCAAAAATATCAGTTTCAAACTAACTTTCGCGTCTTATGAAAAAACTTTGAATAGCAAAGAAATTGCTGGTATAATAGATGGAATTGCGGATCTGGCGAAGAAGGAGCTGAGAGCAAAAGTAATTTAACTGTATGCGCTAAAAGGGAAAAGAGCAGCCGGAGACAAAAACCGCGCTTTTTGTCCCCGCGCGATGAGAAAAACCGTAGGTTTGTCTCATGGGCAGAAAGGAGGAATTATGGCAAAATCATACTATGAAGCCAGGACGCCACGCTGGCAACGTATCACAATCTGGATTATCGCCATCGCCATGGCGGGCGGCACACTGCTCGGGTTTGTCTTTATGGCGCTGGCTGCCAGGAATCCTGAGCTGGCGTCGAGCGGGATTACTGCGAAAAAGACCGAGGAGGCACAAGCGGAATTAGAGAAAAAAGAAACCGAACGTCAAAAAAAGATTGATGCCCAAAACGCAGAACTGACCAAAAAATACTTGGCTGAGCTCAATAGTTACCAGTCGCAGGTCCAAGCGTTCGAACCAACCGGTCTTGGCGATGTTAAAACCGAGGATCTAAAAATCGGTGACGGCGCCGAAATCACTGATGACAACACGAACTACAGCATGTATTATATTGGTTGGAAACCGACCGGTGAGATTTTTGATTCGTCGATTGATGGCGAGACCTTAAAAAGTCCGCTACCTGGTTCGGGCAGTTACATTACCGGTTGGAACGAGGGCGTTATCGGCATGAAAATTGGCGGAGTGCGTCTCATCACGATTCCGGCGGACAAAGCCTATGGTGCGGACGGTTCGGGCTGTGATGAGGATGGGGAAAATTGCGTCATTCCGCCCGATACGCCTCTGAAATTTATCGTTATGGCGATTGCGACACCCGATGATATTCCTTATCCCAAAGGCACGTTGGCGGTTTGCGAGAAAGCTTTCGCGTCGTACGCCACCCAGTATGGCATTCCGGCGGTGGAACTTTGTCAACTATATGGTTATGATAATGAAGAAAAGTAGCCTGAGGACTTGCGTGCGAAAAACTCTTATGCTAATATAGAGGCAGTTAAAGAAAGGTGGGTTAAAAGTGGACGTTTCAACGCTGTTCAGCGAAGATAATGCGAGTGCGAGTAGTGCGCCAGCGGACAGCGTGGCACCGGTGGGCGGTTCGGCGGCGATTGATGCGGATTCATTGCTCGGTGCGGAGAACAGTGACCCTGCTGCCGCCACGACACCCGATCCGACGACTGCTAGTCCACGGGCATCGACAACGCAAATTGGCGATCCGCTAGCGGGTACTGATGATTCAACTACAACGACGACCGCACCGCCTGTTGCTGACCAAGACGACGATATCATACCTAATGAAACTATCGCTACCAACGATTGGTCCAAGGTTGGCGAAACTAGGCCGCCAAGTGCGCCAGTTGAAGATATGTCGGTTTTACTCCCGACCGAGTACGAAGAAGAACCAGCACTCGAATTGCCGCCGGAGTTGATGCCTCCCGCACCAGCCAAAGCGGCGTCAGAGCCGGAGCTGACACCAGAACAAATTATCCCAGAACCATCAATCCCAGAACCATCAATCCCAGAACCGGTCGTGCCGGAACCAGTTATGCCAGAACCAGAACCCGCGATGCCTGAGACGACAACACCAGAACCACCGCCGTTTGCTTCGGAGCTCAAGTTCAAAATGCCCGGTGTGGACGATCCGGACAAAGTGGCTTTCGTTAAAACTTACACGGAGGAATTCGATGAGGCGCTGAGGCGCGCTACGGAGGCTGCACGGAGCATTTTGGAGGCGATCGACAAAGCCGTCCACGAACATTCACCGAGTATCACCGTGCCGAATGTGGCGGATGAATTCTTGATCAAAAAACCGCCAGACGGTAAGGTCGAACGATTCGAAGACGCGCGCGAAATTGTCAACGAGGTTTTGGCGCGTGCGGCTGATGCCAAGGCCGAATCCGCCAGAGCTGCCGCTGAAGCCGCTCGGATCTACGACGAAGTTCAGGCTTTCAAACAAGAAACCGAAGCCAAAATCGTGGCGTTAACGACCGATCAACCAATCACCGACCAGCCATTCGACATGGCGGTGCAGTCGTAAGATATTTTAACCTGCGGGAAAAATCTGATACAATACTTTTAGCGATAGTTAACTAAGGGAGGAAAGATGGACTGGAATCAAGTTTTGGACGCGGGCGATGTTCAGGCGGGCGAAATCAACGTGGTTATTGAAATATCCAAAGGCAGTAACAACAAAGTTGAATGGAACCGCAGACTCAAGGTTTTCGAAATCGATCGCATCGAACCAGCGATTTTTCCAAAACCGACGAATTATGGTTTTATTCCGCAAACTTTGGACGAAGACGGTGACGAGTTGGATGTGCTAGTGATTACGAACGACGCACTGCCGATGAATACTTTTTTGAAAGCGCGCGTGCTCGGAGTGATGAAATTCACCGACGATGGTGAGGTTGATGATAAAATCATTTGTGTACCGGTTGATGATCGCGATAGTGGTAATTCGATAAAAACTCTTAAGGACGTCCCAGAACAATTAATCAAACAAATCGAACATCATTTTAATCATTACAAAGATCTCAAAAAACCGGGTAGCACCATCGTTCAATCGTTTGATGGTTTGGACGAAGCTAAGCAGGTCATCGCTAGCGCGATCGATCGCTGGCGCAAACAATAAATTAAAATTTATTCTTTTTGATCGCTGCCGTGGGCTAGGGCTTTTTCTTCTTCGGCCTCGATTTCGCGTCGAGGTTTGAATTCTTCTGGTTCTTTGGCGGTTTTTCTAATCACGAAAGTGTATAAAATATCTTCCTTGGGAATGTAGAAATCCGCCGTTTTCGAAGTCTCATAGTACATGATCGGTTCGCCGATATCGGTCGCTAGTTGTAACATTTCTTTGAAACTCTCGACCGCAATGTGTTCTTTGTAGTGTTTGGGATTGACCGTCGTGGTGGTCGCAATGATCGCGTCATCGTAATCACTGAGCAACGCATCGATTTCTTCGCGATACCAGGATTTATAGCTGAGGGCTTTTTTGATGCAAAAGAGCATCACCGCGAAAGCACCAATCGCTCCCGCGCCCAGCGCCACTAAAGCTAACACTTCGGCAGTGGTTCGTGATGGTGCATTGAAATCAGTTTCTTTTTTGTCTTCGCCACCCAGTTTGATTTCAAAGTAAGATTGACTAATCGGAATCGTGATCGAACGTTTGTACTCGTTATTGAGCGAAGCGCCATCGCTAGCCTTGACGACGAGATCAATCCGAATTTCACCGCTGACGGTGAAATCCAAACTAGATTTAATCGATGAATACTTATCGCGGAAACGCTCCAAATTAATTTCGGATCGTTCGACTAAACTCGAATTGCCGTCTGGTTGGTCAGCGTCATATTGCCAGAGTGTTTCGACCACTTCCTCGGCGATAATTGGATCAGAATCGCTAATAATATTACCCCGAGCGACACGAGCAATAAACGAAATCGTCGCCGAGTAATTATATTTAACGTTGGTGGCTTGCGACAATTGACTAGTATAAGAATTGGTGAAAACGATACGATCGACAATATCATAAGTATAAGTTTCGTTCATCCCGAGATATGGTTTATTAACCACGCCGTTGTCCGGTTTGAGGTAGACCTGGTAATCGATACCACTAGTTTCGGCCATATGAATATAGTCAGCCGGAGCTTCAGCACCAACGGTTTTTAAAAGGAACGACACTACACCCGCCGCTGCGATTACGAAACACACTACCGCTAGGGCGACAAAACCTGTCCTAACTTCGGCCTTGGTCGATGCATTTTTTGTAGAACTTTTCTTACTTTTCTTCATCATATCCTTTCTATTGTAGTTAAACTTAAACGTTTTGGCAACCCCATTTTATTCCCTTAAACCTTGAAATAGTAAAGCTGGCCAACCAATGAAAGGGGTATGGGCGATGGCCTTGCCAACCACTTGGTGGTCGTAAACCGGCCAGACATCAGGAGTCGCATTATTATCGCCCTGGGTGACAAAATAACGCGCACCGCTCGGCGTGTATTTAATGTCGATTATCCGATGAACAATCGAGATGTTGCCTTGGGTATATTGCAAAATATCGCCCCGCTCCAAATCATCAATCGGTATTTTGATGACATAAACCAAATCGCCATGTTTGAATTCGGGTGACATCGAATCAGACGCCACCGCCACCGGAATAATCGGAAAAATACCTAGACCAAACATCACACAAACCGCTAGCACGATCCCGGGGAAAATCATCACCCACCAATGACGTTTGTCGTGATATTGGACATTCAAACCATCGCGGCGTTTGGCCATCCATTCGATACTGTCATAAATAATAAACATAATAAAGGTAATACAATAAATCGCAATCGCATCGAGAATTTTCGGAATATTCGGCAGAATCGGACAAAATAGCGCGACCGCGTAATAGGCACAAATGAAAATCAAGTTACTAGTTAGACCACCATTGAGCGCCGAATAAGACAGCCAGAGGTTCAGCGCCAGCAGCGGCAGCAGCGTCGTAAAGATATAATCAACCTGTTGCCAGAGATCAAAACGCAGCACATTTGGTAAATTATCGATACAGCAGAACGTAAAGACAATCGTCATGACAATGCACATCCAGTATTTCGACTTTTCGCCAAACGACGTCATAATCTGGGCGCGCAATAGTTCACGAATAACAATCACCAGGAGATACGCCCAACCATTGCGCAACAGTCCCAGCGGCGAAGTATCCATCGCATTGGCCGCAAAATTAGTGAACAATCCGGCAGCGAAAGTAAATCCAACATAGAGAACCACTCCCAAAATCGCCACCATCGTCAGGGTAGTTTTCCCACCATGCAGCCGGTAATTCTTGCCAAAACTAAAGTAAGCAAAAATCACTAGCGCGATGTAGGCGAGCGGTCGGAGGATATTAAAATAAGTATCATAAAAATTCGCTGGAATAACTAGAGCCAGACCGTGAATTACCACCATGGCGGTGTAAATAATTAAAACCAACCACTTTTTCTTGATCATAGGCTACATCCATAAGTCGCGTCACGCGGATAATATTTCACATAAATATGCGTTTGTTTGATCGGTTGGAGATAATCCTCGGCGACAGTGTATTGCACCGTAATAATCGCTGAACCCTGAGTAGCAGGTTTGCCGAGTTGGGCCTGGAAAGCAAACGTCACGGTGGCGGAATTACCAGCCAACAAAGTCGTTGGTGAAACCGAACTCGAGTTAAAGGTAAAGGAATTATTTGCTAGACCTCCCTGATTGACCGGCCAGGGTGAAACGAAGCTGGCACTGCCACTCGTCCAGTCATAAACTGTTGGATTAGCAAAAGCAAACGTAAACGACCCCGAAACATTACCGTTGTTCGAGTTCATCGCACAAATTGACAGATACAGGTCACCGCTCAGGTAATCCTGCTCAAGAATTTGCACTGTACCATTACCAGTAGCATTAAATGTAAAATAATCTCCATTACCATCTGGCGTCGGTGCGATCGGCAAAATCAACGGATCGAGTCCACTCTGCACCATAAAGAACGCCTGCCCGCTAATCTCCATTTGGCCCGCGCCAACCGCATAGGTAATCCCTAGACTAATCACCAAACCAGTAAAAGCCATCACCGCGCTAAGGCTAGCGATTTTGCGAATGGTTCTTTTAACTGGCACTGTCATTTCTAATAGATCCTCCTTTTATGGTCCATATGGTAAACTAGCATTCTGAAAACTAAAAGTCATCGAGAAATTACGAAACAAACCGGTATCAACATTCGTCGCACTAACATCCCAACCAACAATAATCGAAAAAGTATCTGACGTTGTACCTGGTGTTATCACATAATTCGTTAGATTGGGCGTACCACCAATATCATCCGGCCACTGCACAGTTAGCCCAGTACCGCTACTCTCGACATAAGGCGACAGATTCAGCAAACGAATCGCCTGGTTACCAGTATTGGTAATTTTGAATTGAATAGTTCGCGAATCGCCCGGTCCAGCCAGCAGCAACGAAGCATTAATCACCCGATCAGCATCCGCCGAGGAAATTGTCACAGTTTCGCCCGCCCGCGGTGCTCCGACCAAATTCGCCGAAGAAAAAATCGCTTGGATAATTTCGGTGCGCGCCGCCAGACCTGTCATTGTCAACCAACCGGTCGACAACGCATAAACCGACGAAACCGAAAACGAAAAAGCAAAAACCATGATGGCGATTAATAATTTCACACGTGCCGAATAACGCCGTTTATAGATATTGACGGAACTATGACTCTTTAATTTATCATCATTAAATTTGCTCATAATTAATACTCATATCCATCGTTGCTGAATAAGGACCGCTCGTTGGCATCGCCGTGTAATAAACCTGGACCTGGGTTAGCGTGTTACAGACAGTTTGCCCAACGTTCAACGTCACCCCCGCCAGCGCTGGCCAAATCACCGTGACATTCGGATCGGTTGGTGGTGAAACCGTTGGTGTGCTAAATAACACGTTCGCAGCACCATTATTGGTCAGACAAAAATCAATCCACTTTGGTGTATCGATTTTCTCAAATTCTAGATGAAAGACTATGGTTTTACCATCCATCGAAACACTTAGACTATCTCCCGGATTACTCAGGTCACGGAGTTTACCGCCAGTAATATCAACATTAGTTTGACTAAGCCAAGCCGTTGTACCAAACCAGCGTAATTCGCCAGTCACCGCCGCATAGGCTAGACCTGTCGAAATAAAACCGAGGAAAAACAAAAATATCAACGACATACTGACGCGATGTCGTTTAGCGAACGCGACCGCTCTTTTAAAACTCGATTGCTTCTTTAGTTTCTTTGCCATGGCTGTTGCTAGCTTTGGTCAAGCAAACTCCTTCCCCTATTATTTAGGACTAATCTGGAACGTATTCGAAATAATCAATCCTGGCTGACATTGTTTCAGTGGTTTGTGACGACGGATTAGACGCCCACTCGACTTCGATCGTCATCGTTCCGGTCGAAGCTTCTGGCTCGAGTTGAAGACCATCGAGATCTGGCCAAGTCACAGTGATACCATTACTGGGCGAGGTCAAAATTTCTAACTCACCGAGCTCTTGGTAACAGTTGCCGACATTGATCACCTGGAAAGTGATTTCCTTGGCGGGATCGCCATAGGTCAGGTTGGTCGAAAAACTCAGAGTTTCGCGCGTCGATCCATCAACCGTCGCGGTGACGGTCGGATCCGCCTGATAGAGCGTCGTCGAACTAGAATTGACATTGCTCGCTGCCTCAATATTTAATTTACAGCTGGCATTCCGCCCGACTGAACCACTAAAATTGAGATAGCCAGAAGCTGCGGCGTAGACGATACCAGACACGACTAACACCGCAGCTACTGCAATTGGCGCTGCTAACCTGCGTAAGTTAACTCTTTTTCGGAGCGCCATTTCTTCTCCTAACTTTTCGTCTTTTTAGTTACGTTTCTAGATACAAGCAACGGAAGCTTCCGCATAATCAAGATCGGCTGCAAACGACGCATCGCCACTCGCACCAGTCAAACCTGATGGCCAAGTCGCCGAAATGGTGAATGGTCCAACCTGATCACCTGGCTCGAGACACAGCGGGGAAGCGAGTCCTGAAGCATAAGTACCACCGAGCGTGATATCATTACCAGTTGGGCTGGCCCCAAAACCGGTTGTATCAGTCACATTAATTGCGCTAAGAGTTGTATCAACCGCACCAACGTTCTTGATATAGAACTGGACAGTTTCCGCGTCGCCAGCGTCACCTAGGAACATACCAAATGTCAAAGTGTCGTTAGCCCCGTTAGCCACGGCCGGTCGATTACCGATCACGAGACCGCAACCGAGGTCACCGCCAGCCGCGCCGGTCGAGGTGACACCATCGGTGCCATAACCGGTTTTCGGCGTAACGCATGATGCCGTGATAAAGTCGAGGTCAACTGATGTACCGCGACTGACCGAACCAGTGATTTGTAGCACACCCGTCGAAGCTGCCCAGACAACACCGCCCAAAACCAACACCGCAAAACCAGCGATGATGTAATTCAGGGTCTTCTTGTCGAGCCCTAGATTTTTCTTTTTTGCCATTACTTATTACCCTCCTTCTCAACAATACTTGAGAATTTAAATTGACGTCCCCTATTGTAGCACAAGCATTTTTATCATGTCAAACATTATTTTTTCTGATTAAGTTTTTGACGAATTTTCGAACGAGCGTGAGTGGTAAAAATGCGATTTAACCATCGAAAACTCGGTTTGGTTTTGGGACTGGTGATGACTTCAACGACGTCGCCAGTTTTCAGCTCGGTGTTGGCTTTGGCGATGCGTCCGTTGATTTTAAAACTATGGGCTTGGTTACCGATATCAGAATGCACCCGATAAGCAAAATCGAGTGGTAGCGAACCTTTCGGCAGATCAAAAATGTCGCCCTGGGGGGTGTAAACAAAAACCCGATCGGAAAATAAATCGAGTCGGAGAGCGCTAAAATCAACTTTTTTGCCAGAACGTAATTTGGCGACCGCCTCCTGCAGTTGGCGAATCCAGAGCAAATTTTCCGGTAACGGCGCCAAATTTCCGGTTTTATAAACTTCGTTCAATTTTTGCTCGTTATAATGAAAGGAAGCCGCCAACCCGTGCTCGGCGAATTCGTGCATCGCTTTCGTGCGGATTTGAAACTCGACGATTTGTCCGTTGGGCGTTTGAACGGTGGTGTGCAGCGACTGATAACCATTCGGTTTTGGTTGCGCGATATAATCCTTGATCCGACCGATCAGCGGCAGATACATCGAATGTAATAGTCCCAGCACCAAATAACAGGTCGTCACATCATCAACAATAATCCGTAGCGCAATCAGATCATAAATCGAATCGAGATCCTCCTCACCCTTGTCGTTGGTATATTTAGATAATTTTTTATGAAGAGAATAAATCGATTTAACTCGACCGTCCATTTCGAAATCGAGTTTTTCTTCGTGAAGTTTGGCGATAACTTCGGCGCGAATTTGATCCAAGCGTGTCTTGGCGGCCCCGAGGCGTCGATCGATCTCACTCTTTAGACTATTATAACGTTTGGGCGCGAGATAACTGAAACTGAGATCTTCGATTTGGACGCGAGTCTGTCCCATATTCAATCGATCCGCCAAAGGTCCAAAAACTTCGAGCGATTCACGAGCGAGTTTGAGTTGTTTCTCGAGCGGTTGAAATTCCAAAGTCCGCAGATTATGCAAACGATCGGCCAATTTAACGATGATCACTCGCACGTCCGAACCGATGGCGACTAATAGTTTAGTCAAATTATCGCGCGTTTCCGGCAGGTAGGTCGTAATATCGCGACGACGAGCACGCGCTTTGCTGACCTTGGTGACGCCGTCGACGAGGAGGGCGACGTCTTTGCCGAACAGAGTTTCGATTTCCTGGAGTCCAGTCTCGGTGTCTTCGGCAATATCGTGGAGCAGTCCGGCGATAATACTATCGATATCCATGTCCCATTCGATCAAGGTCGCCGCCACGGCCAGCGGGTGGGTAATGTATGGATCACCACTCAGCCTGGTTTGGCCAGCGTGTTTGTCGGTCGCATAGGCGACAACTGCGGCCAACTTTTCCTGGTCAGCTGCTCGTGGGAATTTTTCCTTGACCAACTTATTGAATGCTGCAGGTTTCATACCTAGGCTATTTTACCACTTGCGCGAGGTTTTATAAACTGCTAAAATATGAACCATAACTAAGGGAGGGTATATGGCAAAAAAAGTGGCAATTAATGGTTTCGGGCGGATTGGGCGTAACGCGCTTAAAATCGCTATCGATCGTGATGATATCGAAATTGTGGCGGTCAATGATCTGACGGATACGAAAACTTTGGCTTATCTATTAAAGTACGATTCGACGTACGGGACCTACGATCGCAAGGTCAGCCATGACGACGAAAATATCATTGTCGATGGCCAGAAATTTCGCGTCTTTAGTGAAAAGGATCCAATCGCGCTGCCGTGGAGTGATCTCGGGGTGGATGTGGTTATCGAATCGACTGGTTTCTTTTGCGAGCCCGACAAAGCCCGCGCTCACATCGATGCTGGTGCCAAAAAAGTCATCATTTCTGCTCCCGCCAAAGGCGACGGCGCTGACACGATCGTGCTCGGTGCTAACGACGAAGCCATCGCCAGTGCGGGCGAAATTATCTCCAACGCATCGTGTACGACCAACTGTATCGCGCCCGTCATGGCAGTTTTGGAACGCCATTTCGGCGTGAAAAAAGCGATGATGACGACGGTTCACAGCTACACCGGATCGCAGCGCTTGCTCGACGCCCCAGCCAAAGATCTCCGCGAAGCCCGCAGCGCGGCCGAGAACATCGTACCAACGACCACTGGTGCCTCCAAAGCTGCCGCCCTGACCGTCCCGGCCCTCCAGGGCAAATTCACCGGCCTGTCCGTTCGCGTGCCAACTCCCGTCGTGTCGCTGGCTGATATCACCGCTGTTTTAAAACGTAAAACCACCGTCGAGGAAATCAACGAAGTCATGAAAAAGGCCGCCAAAGAACCGTACTATCAAGGAATCTTGGATGTCACAGAGGAAGAGTTGGTCAGCAGCGACTTTATTGGCAATGCGCACAGCTCGATTGTCGACCTTAACCTGACCGACGTCGTCGAAGGTGATCTCGTCAAAATCGTCACCTGGTATGACAACGAATGGGGCTACTCTAACCGTTTGGTCGAAATCACGGCAGATGTGGCGAAAACGCTCAAGTAGTTTGTCATTCTGGATACATTATCAAAAAGGAGGAAGAACTTGAGAATCTATCTAGGCGCAGATCACCAGGGTTTTCATCTCAAAAACAGAGTCTTTGCGTATTTGGTCAAGCGCGGTTATGATGTCGAAGATGTCGGTGCCGACGCACTGAAACCCGACGACGATTTCCCGCAGTTCGCCCAGGCAGCAGCCTTGAAATTAATTGACGAAGAAAACGACACCGATCGGGCGATTTTGATCTGCGGTGGTGGGCAAGGCATGGCGATAGCGGCCAACCGCTTTCGCGGCGTACGTGCAATTGTTGCAACGACCGCCGAGGATGCACGTTACGGCCGAAACGATAACGACGCCAACGCTCTGAGCTTGCCAGCCCGAATTCTCGATAACGACGACGATCGCTATTGGCAAGACATCGTCGACACCTTTCTCGAAACCGAATTCTCCGGCGCCGCCCGCCACGAACGCAGAAACCGCGAACTCGACGAACTTTCGTGATAAAATAAATATTATGAGCTTGGTTGTCCCAACTATCACTGCTGCGACGCCCAATGAGTATGCTTCTCAACTCACGCGCCTCGATTTCGCGCCGCGAATTCATCTGGATATCACTGATGGCGAATTTGCGCCGAGCGAAACGATCAACCTGAACCAGGTTTATTGGGATAACTGTCACACTCGTCATTCTGAGCGTAACGAAGAATCTCCGCAAAACAGCACAGATCCTACCAAGTCGCCGATTTCTCAGAATGATAGAATAGTTGATTTGCATTTAATGATCAAACGACCGATCGAGTGGTTGCACCAGATTGTTGCGCTCAATCCCGATTTGGTGATCCTCCATGCCGAGAGTGATAATGCAGCAGAAAACTTACCACGAATCTTTGCACATCTCAAGGAATTTGGCATTAAATGTGGCGTGGCCATCTTGCCGGAAACTGCGCCAGAAAAAGTCGCAGAAATTATCAAGGAGATTGATCACGTGCTAGTTTTCGGCGGACGTCTCGGTTACCAGGGTGGCACCGCGGACTTAAAACAGCTAGAAAAAGTCGCACAGATCCGCGAGATTCTGAAACAAGTTCAGAATGACGGGTGTGAAATCGCCTGGGATGGCGGCGCCAACGCCGAAAACATCGCTGAAATCGCCGCCGCTGGCGTCGACGTTATCAACGTCGGCTCGGCGATCGCCAGAGCCCCCGAACCCGAAAAAACGTATGACACTCTTGTAATTGCGGCAAAAGTGTAGTATAACAAGAGCATGAGTATACACTTTGAAGGTGTGCCAATATCTGAGAGGGGGGGGGGCAACGACTTAGGCCTAGAGGCTGACTGGTACGACAAGCAGGTCGAACGAGAAACCGCAGAGGATCTCAATAATGTCGCACGGGCTCTGGGTGATCTGCTAAGATCTTATCGCGCAACTGACTATGTAATTCCAGTTGAAAGTACGTCAGACGAAGATCGTGTTACCGCTTTTGCGTCTGTTCTTGGTCAGTACTGCGCCCAGCAGTTGGAAAATTTATCGCAAAGTATTGCTCTCGCTATATATAACTTAGGACGAACAGAGGCTGATGATGCTGCAAGAAAAAATTTCTTTGAAGCGCTCAAAACACCCCAAAGGATATATATCATGGATGATACTTTATCGCCACATGTTTTTGATTCGCGACTTGCTGATGCTATGGAGGAATTCACAAAAAACGGTGGTGAAATCTCTATCATTGCTGGGTATGTGCTTGAGATTATACCGAGTTACTACATGTTCACTCCTCAAGATTTGGGACTCCTCTATGAATTAAATAACCAACTAGATCAACTCAACGATGAATCAGAGCTGCCTGGAGCAGCTGTCGCCTTGCTGCTAAGTATCATGGACAGAACCTCCACCGAGAAACCCGACGAATAACTGGCCGAAAAACTACACAACGACAGAAGAAAAACCTTAGAACGATAGTGTGCTAAAATATCTATGTGCCAACAATCAAAGTAATCGAACAACACGCCACCAACATCCGACGCAATATTATTCGGATGATTGCGGCGGCGGGGTCGGGACATCCGGCGGGTAGTTTAGGGTTAGCAGATATTTTCGCGGCGCTGTATTTTGAAATTCTGAAATTTAATCCGCAGAATCCGGACGATCCGGATCGTGACATCTTGGTGGTGAGCAATGGCCACGTTTGCCCGGTGCTATATGCAACGCTGGCCGAGGCTGGCCTAATTCCCGAGGAAGAACTCATGACTCTGCGTCAATTCAATTCGCGTTTACAGGGTCATCCTCATCGCGCAGCATTACCGTGGCTAGAGACGACGTCCGGACCACTGGGCGAAGGCCTCAGCCAGGCGGCGGGTGCTGCCTGGGTCATTGCGAGCGCAGCGAAGCAATCCAGTGCGACGGAAAATGATTCTGGATTGCTTCGTCTCTCCACTCCTCGCAATGACAGGTACGTCTATTGCATCACCGGCGATGGCGAATTGGACGAAGGCAATATTTGGGAAGGCGCGATGTTCGCAGCTAAGTATCGTTTGGGTAATCTGATCGTGATTGTGGATCGGAATAATATTCAGCTGGACGGCGATACAGAGGAAATCATGCCGCTGGAAATTCTGCACGATAAATGGGCGGCTTTTGGTTGGCAGGTGATTGAAATTGACGGCAATAATGTACAAAGTATTATCGATGGTTGCAGTGAAGCTCGGGCTGAAACCGACCGGCCGAGTGTGATCTTGGCCCACACCACCCCTGGCAAAGGCGTTAGCTTCATGGAAAATGATTATAAATGGCACGGTACCGCACCGGATGAAGAACAAGCTAGGAAAGCGCTAGAGGAACTACGATGAAAAATGCTAGTATCCGTCAAGCCTTCGGTCGCGGTCTAGCGCGGGCGGCCGAACTAGACGAAAATGTCGTGGCGCTGGCGGCGGATCTGACCGATTCGGTGGGGTTTGGGGAGTTTGCGAAAAAATTTCCCGATCGATTTATCCAAGTCGGCATCGCCGAACAAAATCTAGTGACGATCGCTAGTGGTATGGCGCATCTGAGTAAAATTCCTTTCGCAGCCAGTTATGCAGTGTTTAGTCCAGGCCGAAATTATGAGCAGATCCGGACGACGATTTGTATCAATAATCAACCAGTCAAAATTATCGGTTCACACGCTGGGGTGAACGCCGGGCCGGATGGGGCGACGCATCAGATGCTCGAAGACATTGCATTGATGCGAGTTTTGCCAAATATGATAGTGATCGCTCCGGGTGATGCGATCGAGGCCGAGCAAGTAGCGGTGGTGATGGCCCGCGACGCCCGGCCAAATTATGTGCGTTATCCGCGGGCGGATTCGTCAGTGATTTTTGATAATCAACATCAGTTCGAGATCGGTCCGGCCTATATATTAAAGTCCGGCCAGGACGTCACTCTACTTGGCACCGGGACGATGACGGCACAACTACTAATGGCGGCCGAAATGTTAGCGGATAAAATCGATTGCGAAGTCATCCATGTACCAACTATCAAACCGTTGGACGAAAAAACCATCCTGGAATCGGTCAAAAAAACCGGTCGAGTGATCACCGCCGAAGAACATCAAATCGCTGGTGGCTTTGGTTCGGCGATTACCGAACTGTTATCCGAAAAATTACCAACACCTGTTACAAGAATTGGCATCAACGACCAATTCGGTCAATCGGGCACCGCGGATGAGCTGCTCGACTTTTACGGTTTGACCGCCGAACGAATCGCGCAACAAATCGAGCAATTGGTTTAGTTATGTTATAATTGTCGGTGATGAGTAGAAAAATCCTTCTGATCCGCCACGCTTTGTCGGAGGCGAATAATCGCGACAACATCGGCAAACCGATTCATGGTTCGTGGGGTGCGCCACTCATGGACGAAGGACGTGAGCAGGCCAAAGAACTGGGCAAAACTCTCGAAACTATTTACGGCATCGATGTTGCTAACACGCCAGTCGCAGTCTCAGAAATCAGGCGAGCCCAGGAAACGGCCGAATACGCTGGCTTTACCGAGCTTCAAGCCTATTCCTCGCTCAACGAATTTGACGCTGATGACTGGCCGGGACTGTTGCAAGATTTAGCCGACGGTCACCCGCCGCGGCAGCTGCTAGACTGTGCACGGGAATTACTCGCTAATCCACCAGAGGAAAATATTTGGATTACTCACGGGGTGCTGATCGCGGCGATTGGTTATGTCCTGCGGGTTGAACGCTACGGTCGTCAGTATCCGTATTTTTGTGAAATTACGCCAATCACTATCGATTAAAGTGCGTCGAAAAAATGTCTTTGTGCTAAAATGTTAGCATAACTAGAAAGGAATTTTATGACGATTCAGGAAATTCGTGAACGGACGAATCAGGCGCGCGAGTTGATGCAACGTGCGCGGACTGAACAGTTCGCGGTCGGTGCATTTAACGTTGATGATCAACAAACGCTCCGAGCGATCGCGACGGCCGCCAAAAATCTCAATTCGCCAGTGTTGGTTGAACTAACGCACGACGAAGTCCAGGCGATCGGTATCAAAAATATGCGCGACATGGTTAACAACTATCGCGCAGAACTAGGTATCGAAATCTACCTTAACCTCGATCACAGTCCAACTGTCGAGACCTGCCGGCGGGCGATCGATGCTGGTTTTGAATTTATCCACATTGATATCAGCCAGGCTGACCACGACGCTAGCGACGAAACCATCATTGCGGCGACGCGCGAAGTCGTCGAATACGCGCGGACGACTGGCGCTATCGTCGAATCTGAACCGCACTATTTCGGCGGATCATCGAACCTCCATAGCGAAGAAATCGACTACGAAGAAATCAAGAAAACTTTTTCTACGCCCGAGGGTGCGGCAAGATTCGTGGCCGATACTGGCATCGAGACTTTTGCGGCGGCGGTCGGCAATTTGCACGGCAAATATCCAGTACCGAAAATCCTTGATCTCGAACTGTTGCGGCAAATTCGCCAGGCGATCGATTGCAATATTTCGCTCCACGGCGGTTCGGGCACGCCTCGGGAATATTTTGAACAAGCCGCCCGAATCGGCGTCAGCAAAATCAATATCAATAGCGATTTGCGGTTTGCTTATCGGACAACTTTGGAAAAAGTTTTGCGCGAAAATCCCGGTCAATACGCTGTTGTCAAATTGATGGGCGCAGTCCGCGACGCTGTCCAAACCGTTGTCGAGGAAAAAATTTCCGCCCTCGGTTCGGCGGGCAAAGCCATGTTGTAGAGCGACGAGTTGTGATATAATTTTTGGTAAGGAGGAATAACTATGAGTTTAACGAAGGATGATTTACAGCAAATTGGCAGCGTAGTCCGCGAGGTGGTTAATCCACGGTTCGACGCGGTAGATAAACGTTTCGGACAAGTCGATCAACGTTTCGATGCGGTAGACAAACGTTTCGAACAAGTCGATCAACGTTTCGACGCAGTAGATAAACGGTTCGAACAAGTCGATCAACGTTTCGATGCGGTAGACAAACGTTTCGATGCGGTAGACAAACGTTTTGAACAAGTTAATCAGCGCCTCGAACAAATCGACCAACGATTCGACGAACAGGATGAGATTTTAAACAAATCATTTTCTGATATTCAAAATCAGTTTGATTTAATAAATTCACGACTTGATCGGTTAGAAAAGGAAGTCAAAGAATTGCGGACGGACTTGGATTTAACGAAAACAGTCGTGGCTACCAAGGGCAACAAAAAATTAAGCGGTAAGATTTTGGCTGAGCTGGCGGACATAGAAGCGCGGCTTGCGGAGATACGGCAACTAGCAACGGCCTAGCTTGGGGGCTATGCTGCAGCGATTGAACCAGCTTGTGCTATAATGATTTCATGCCAAATTTGAAAAAACCTCGAACTTTTCTCTGTGTCGGTGCGGCCATCCAGGATGTCTTCTTGAGTAACTCGTCGGAATTTGCACCAGTTTGCGATAATCCTGACGATTGCTTTTTCGAAATTCCGCTCGGCGCCAAAGTCAACGTTAATTATATTCGTTTTTCGACTGGTGGTGGGGCGACTAATGCGGCGACAACCTTTGCGCGGGCTGGCGAAAACGCCATTTTTATGGGGCAGGTGGCTAACGATCCGGCGGGTGCGGCCATTATCAAGGCGCTGGACGACGAAGGCATCAGCACTGCTGGTCTGGCGATTAGCGATGACTATCACACCGCTTATTCGGTGCTGCTACTCGCGCCGAGCGGCGAGCGGACGATTTTGACTTATCGTGGTGCGAGTACCCACTTCAAACTTGACAATTTTGATCTCGCCAGAATCGAACAGGATTTTGATTGGTTGTACGTGACGACGCTGAATGGACATTTTGAAATTTTGGACAAATTATTTCAAGAAGCCAAAGAGCGCGGCGCCAAAATCGCTTTTAATCCAGGTCGAGGCGAATTAGACGATTCACCAAAACTGCGCTCGCTACTATCGGACGTCGATATTTTGATCGCCAATCGCGAAGAATTAAAACAATGTTTTACGGGTGAAACTTTAGAAGAATTGGTGCATCGTGCCCGCAACTATTGTCCAGTCGTAGTCGGCACTGATGGCTCGGCGGGCGCTGCGGCTATCGACAAAACATCGTTCGCGGTCGCTGGATTATACAACCCAGAATCGCACGTCGTTGACCGCACTGGCGCTGGCGACAGTTTTGGCTCGGCGTTCGTGCTGGGCTACGCGCGCGGCCTGGGCCTAAAAAAAGCCCTCCTTTACGGCGCCGCTAATTCTGACGCAGTCGTCCGAGCGATCGGCACCAAAACCGGCATTCTGTCATCGTACACCGACCTCCACGACATGAAAATCAACATCCGCCCGGCGAATTATTAATTGATATTTTGACAAACGTCATGTCTGATTTTGTGCTACAATGAAAAGATGACAAAGTTTCACCTTCATACTAAGTTCAAGCCAACTGGCGACCAGCCAACAGCGATCAGCCAGCTGGTTGGGGGATTGAATGATGGTGAAAAATTTCAAACTCTGCTCGGGGTGACGGGGTCGGGCAAGACTTTCACGATGGCGAATATTATCGCCCAGGCACAGAAACCAACGCTCGTTCTTGCGCACAATAAAACTCTGGCGGCGCAGCTTTTTAGTGAGTTCAAGCAATTTTTTCCCAAGAACGAGGTACATTATTTCGTATCCTATTTCGATTATTATCAACCCGAGGCCTACATCGCGTCGTCGGATACTTATATCGAAAAGGACAGTCGAATCAACGAGGAAATTGATCGTTTGCGCCACTCGGCAACGGCGGCGCTATTGACCCGATCTGACACGATCATCGTGGCTAGTGTGAGTTGTATTTACGGCATCGGCTCGCCGGCCGATTACGCCGAAATGTCGATCACCGCGACGAAAGGGCAAAAATATAAACAGGACAAATTCGTTCGTCATTTGAACGATATTCAATATCATCGCAACGACATGGATTTTGCGCGCGGCAATTTCAGGGTGCGCGGTGATACGATCGATATTTTGCCGGCGGGACGCGAAACGGCTTATCGTTTGGAATTTTTCGACGATGATATCGAACGAATTTTGGAGATTGATCCATTGACTGGCGAAATCCTGGCGCAACCGGATACGATTAAGATTTTCCCGACTTCGCACTACGTCACGCCGCAAGAACGGGTCAAATTAGCGATTTCCAAAATCAAGGAAGAATTCGCCGAGCGGCTAGATTACTTTGAAAAGCATCAAAAATATCTCGAGGCGCAACGTTTATCCCAACGGACGAAATTTGATCTCGAAATGTTGGAACAAACTGGTTTTGTCAAAGGCATCGAAAATTATTCGCGCTATTTGACCGATCGCGAACCTGGCGAACAACCGGCGACACTGCTCGATTATTTTCCGGATGATTTTTTAATGTTTATTGACGAAAGTCACATGACAATCCCCCAAGTCCGCGGCATGTATAACGGCGATCGCGCGCGAAAAGAAGTTCTGGTCGAATATGGATTTAGATTGCCGAGCGCGCTCGACAATCGACCACTCAGGTTCGACGAATTTGAAAATCACGTCAACCAAGTCATTTTCGTTTCGGCGACGCCAGCGGAATATGAGCTACAACACTCGCCAAAACCAGCCGAACAGGTGATCCGTCCGACTGGACTGCTCGATCCGAAAATCGAAGTTCGTCCGTCCGAGCATCAAATTGACAACGTCATCGCCGAAATTCGCGAACGCGTGGCGAAACACCAACGTGTGCTAATCACGACACTAACCAAACGCATGGCGGAGGATCTGACCGCCTTTCTCCAGGAGCTCGACATCAAAGTCGCCTACATCCACAGCGACGTCGACACACTCGAGCGGTCGGACATTCTGCGCGATTTGCGCACCGGCGTTTACGACGTTTTGGTCGGGATCAATCTACTCCGCGAGGGTTTGGATCTGCCGGAAGTTTCCTTAGTCGCGATCATCGACGCCGACAAGGAAGGATTCTTACGCTCCGAGCAATCGCTCATCCAAACGATTGGTCGCGCTGCTCGGCATATCGATGGCACAGTGATAATGTATGCTGACACGATGACCGGCTCGATGCGGCGTGCCATCGATGAAACCAATCGTCGCCGCAAAATTCAGGATAAATATAATCAGGATCATGGCATTACTCCACAATCGATCGCCAAAGCCATTGACGAAGGTCTCCGCGCCATCGTCCCGCTAAAAGAAACCAAACCGAAACTCGATCTCAAGAAAATCCCGCGCGAAGAATACAAGGACCTCATCGACGACCTCACCACCAAAATGGAATTTGCCGCCGCCAACCTCGAATTTGAAAAAGCCGCTGAACTGCGTGATCTAATTAGTGAAATCAAAAACAAATTATAGATAAACAGAGATTTATTTGGACTCAAAAAGGGGAATAATTGCTGCTTGAACAGCTTTAATCCACTGAATGGTGGTTGGTAAATACGCGTGCATTTCGGTTAGGCTTTTATTATATTCTGGAATATCGATTCTGCCCTTAATAAATTCATCTAGCACAAAGCTATAGTATTCGTCCATCTTGACCAATTTATCGAAAGTTTCAACCAGATTATATTCACTAGATAATTCGCGACTACTAAATAATTTGCGACCGAGTTCTATAACAGCTGGTTTATTAACAGCTGAAAATTTTTCAGTGGGGTAAACACCGGCTGCACCTAATGCTTGCAGGGCTTTGCGCGCCATAGCTACGGGTAATTCTAATTGACGCTGCAAGCCGTTATAATACCCGATATCCGAGTCTGGACTATTATAAGCATCGCGCAGCCTACGATTTTTTTGGATAATGTAAGAATATAAAACATCACGAGGAAGTGCACCATTTGCTAGTATGTATCTAGCAGGGTCACGACCAACTGTTATACGATCAGGACCAATAAGCGTCTCTATGAAAAATTGATCAAGTTCATGATCTCCTGATAGAGTAAAACTAGCTGGTTCGACTAGAGGACTATCAACCAGGACACGGCCATCAGTCATACGATCTATAGTCTTCAAAATACGTAGCGCCGCAGAACGCCATTGACCACCTCCGCTCGTTAGTAAGATTAAAACGTCCATATCACTACGAACAGTTTGAGTACCAACCGCTACCGAACCATATATTTCACCGCCGTAAAAAAGACCCAACTCCACACCTGCGGCTACACTGCCAGCGAATATTTGTTTTGCGATTGCAAAATCATCGAGCGAAGGATACATACCGCGTTGGATTTGTTCGGCCGAAAAAACTCTCCCCATAGGGGTATTCTACATTATAGCTACAAAATTCCCAAGCATAAGTCAAATAACTATTAGGGTAAAAAACAAGTTGTCGCCGAACGTACAACAAACCAAAAACCGCGCCAAAATTCGCATCTCGGCGCGGCTGATTATAAAATATTTATTTTACTAACAGTAATAACCCGTGCAGCCGTGACCGTACAGACCAACAAAGGTGGCAATAATCGTTAGCAGCAGAGCAATCCCGGCTACGCCGAAAATAATGTAGGTCATAATCGGCAACAGTTCCTTCATGCCGCACTTGATTTTCTTGACCGCCATGAGCAAACCAGCTGTCACCACCGCTAGACCGAGCAGTGGCAGGAATCTGTCGAGCCAGAGAGTTTGTTGCGACACATAGTCGGAGCCGACTGCGAACAGAGCGTAAAGCACCAGGCCAACCAAATATGAAGCCATCAAAACCAGCTCGGCGAGCAGGATTTTCTTGGCTACGCCGTAGGCTTTCTTGACCATGTCTTGATCAGTGATTTTACTCGCCGTCAAAAAGGCAATTACCCCAAACGCCACAGCCGAAATGCCGAGCTGGAGCGGTTCGAGAGCCATCGTCCCGCCACTGAGGCCGCCCGTGGCCAACGCCTGAATGGCCAAGATCAGGGCCCAAGCACCCGCCTGCACAGCGTAAACCACCGAAAACGCGTTGGCTGCCACGATAAATGACTGGGGCTTTTTATGATTTTTGGTTTTGTCCAAAACCGGTTCATCTCCCATAATAACTCCTCCTTTATTACTTTGTAAGGAGATTATATGTCAAATAGCGGGCGAATGCTAGACTTGATTTTATAAGCATATGTTGCATGGTGCGCAAGAAAGTTCCGTACAAATAGTTTTCTTTTTTCTCATTTCGTAGTAAAATCATTGTTATGAATGCGAGAAATCCTCTTGGGGTTGACCAAACGACCGTGGAACATTTAGCGAGTCTGGCCAGTATTACCGTCAGTGACGAAGAATTGACATTGCTAGTTGGCGATCTCAACAAAATCATCGGATCGATTGACAAACTACAGGACCTTGATACTAGTGGTGTCGAACCAACTTGCCAGGTGACAGGTCTAACTAGCGTCTGGCGCAACGATATCATCGAACCGCAGTTGCCGCGTGAGAAATTACTCGCGCTGGCTCCTGATTCTAAGAATAATCAAGTAAAGGTACCCAAGGTATTATAATGAGCAACCACATCATCATTTATTCGCACGGTTTCGGCGTCAGAGCGGACAATCGCGGAATGTTCACCGAGATCGCGGCGCAGTTTCCGGCCGCTGAGCATATCATCTTTGATTACAACAAAATCGACAAAGCGAAAAAGACGGTGACCGTTACGCCGCTGGACGAGCAGGCTAAAATGTTGACGGATATTTTTAATCAAGCCAAACAGGACAACCCGACCGCGATCATCGACATTATCACCCATTCCCAGGGTGGCACCATCGCGGCGATGGCCCAGCTCGACGCGCGCCGGACGATCCTCTTGGCACCGCCGCTCCAGATATTGAACTCTGGTGACAAAGTTCGCTACTATCTCGAACATCGGCCGGGCGCGGTCGTCACAGACGATATGGCGACCATCCCGCGTCGCGACGGTACCACCACAATCATCGGCGCAGATTATTGGCGGAGTTACAATAAAATACCAGATCTCACACCGCTGTGTAATGAACTGGCAAAGTTGACCAAGCTAACGATTCTCGTGGCTACCGAGGACGAAGTCGTCGACGAGCAAGATTATAGCGGCCTTGCGGACGATGTGAAACTAATTGAAATCCGTTCTGACCATAATTTCAAGGATACTGCCAGACAAGAAATGATCGATATTGTAAAGGGGATTATAGATGAGCCAACCTCCAAAAAACGCTAAAAATAAAAACGTCAATCATCTGATCGGTGTATCGTTCGCGATTGACGGGCGTATTTTAGCTCTAGGCCGCGAGAGCGCCGCGACGGGCAAAATTATGGAAAATTTCGTTTCGCCGGTGCAGGCGACGGCGGTCGATCGGCTGCTGGCCGATGGCGCGGTTTTGGTTGACGCAAACATTAAGTCATTACGGGGGGCACACCACACGGTCATTGCGAGGAGTGAAACGACGAAGCAATCCAGCAATAAACCTGGATCGCCACGCTACGCTCGCGATGACACGTTAGTTGATTCAGTCGTGCATGGTGCAACAAAATTTGCACTAGGCGTTGATACTGGCGGTTCGGTTCTACAATCAGCGGCGAGCGGGGGTGTGATTGGTTATAAACCGACCTATGGTATGATTAGCCGCTACGGCGTAGCAACTATGACCAGTAGTATGGACACGATTGGCGTGATCGCGAGTTCGATCGCCGACATCGAATCGGCTTGTCAAATTATGGCTGGCCCGGATGATCGTGACAGTACTTTGCTTAATAAAGAAGATTTTAATTTTGACAATGTTGTAAAAAACACAACATCTAAAATTGGTGTGATTAGAGAATTTGTGGGCGGTGAAGGAAAAACCGCGAATCAATTAAGGAAAAAATTAACAGAGGTGAAATGTTCAGTTAGTGAGATTTCGCTCAATATGGCGAAATATGCTCAGTCGATCTATTGGACGCTAATGCCAGCGGAAGTTAGCTCGAACTTTATGCAATACGACGGGATCAGGTATGGTAAACGTGCAGATGCGAAAACTCTGTCTGAGATCTATAGCCGTTCACGGGCCGAGATTTTTAGCGACGAAATGAAACAATATATTTTGACTGGCTTTTATGTGCTATCGTCCGAGAATTTCGAGAAATATTATATGCAGGCTATGAAGGCGCGAACGATGTTGATTAGTGAACTGGACAAATTATTTGATCGATATGATTGCTTGGTTTGTTCGGCTGATTCGACCGAGGCGAGCATGATGGCTAGCCTGGCTGGGTTGCCCGCCATGATCCTACCAAACGGCATACAGATCATCGGGCCGATGAAATCTGACACAAAACTACTAAACTTCGCCAGGGGAATCGAACAATGAATTTGTCGCTCATCATCATGATCACAGTTGCCGCCATCATAGGCGTGATTTTGGTGGTTATCATTATCTTGACACGTGGACGGAAAGGATTGCTTGACCAAGAAAAATATCGCGTGCGTTGGTTGGAAATCGAAAACGGTTTAGACAAAAACAATACTGCGACCTACCAATTTGCTGTCCTAGCGGCGGATAAATTGCTCGAGCAGGCACTGCACGAATTGGGGCTGGCTGGCGAGACAATGATCGACCGATTAAAAAATGCCAAAAATAAATTGAGTAATCCGAACATCGTATTGACTGCCCACAAACTGCGTGACCAAATTGCTCGCAAAACCGACGCCAAAATCAATACCACCAGCGTGCGCCGAGCGCTAGCGATCTACAAAAAATCATTAAAAGAGCTAGGAGCAATATGAAAAAGCCAAAACCAGGCAAAATTATTGAGGACCCGCGTGCGAATATTCGTGATCACGAGCGACGAACAGCACGTGCGTTAGCGAATTCTGGTTATACGGTCGAATTTATCATTGCGAGTAGAATTGATGGTAAAAAAAGTGCCGATGTTTTGATTGACGGTATGATTTTTGAAATAAAATCGCCAATTACCAACAAAATAACGCAAATTGAAAAGAATTTAAAGAAAGCAAATCGACAAGCGCAGAATATCGTAATCGACTCGCAACGTATGAAGAACTTTCCTGATAAGAAATTGACCGAATGGTTGAAAAAATATTTTGTGGCGAATAAATCCATTAAAATTTTATGGCAAGTCACGCACGATCGCAAAGTTGTTAAAATTGGAGAGCGGAAATGAACGTCGTTGCGAAATATACGCGAATTTTGCGAGGATATTTGACTTTGCGAAATGTATTTGCTACAATGTCCGCAATGGTGTGTAGCCGGGGCAGTATGTTCCAACCCTACGCACCTCTTTTGTTGAGTAGAAGATTGGGGGCGATATAATGGATCACGAACTTTTTCAAGTTAGCGCGAAAGCGATTCTGTTAAATCTTTTGCGAGATAAAATCATTTTACTTCGCAGCGCCAAAGGGTTTTGGACGGCACCAGGCGGACATTTGGAAAATGACGAGCAACCGATTGAAGCAGCACGGCGTGAAATCCGCGAAGAATTGGGGATAAATTTTCAGGGAGAATTAACGCTGAAAAAGGCCGAAAAATATTACCCGTACGAAAGTCTCGCGAAAAAACTGACACCGGAAAATTTGGCAAAATACGAATATCTTAAAAATGTCGGGAAAATTGATTTGTACTTTGTCGGTGAATTGGACGAAAAAACGCCGATTGATATTTCACGAAACGGCGATGAGTTGAGCGAGTATGAATGGGCACCACTCGCGAAAATCTTGGCGGGCGAATATGAAGATTGGCTGGTGCAATTGGTGAAGGAGTTAAAATGATGAACGACGGTTTAGATTCCGCTGGCAAACATGGCAGTGAGATTTCGGACGATGTTAAAAAATACTTGGTTCGTAGATATTTACCAACCATTGGGATTGAATGTCATGTTCAGCTAGCGATCTACAAAAAATCATTGAAAGAATTGGGGGCGATATGAAAGTTGTCATAATCCACGGCACCAACGGTGATCCAAAGGAAGGTTGGTTTCCGTGGCTAAAACACGAATTAGAGGCCAAAGGCCACGAAGTTCTCGTACCACAATTTCCAACCCCAGAGGGGCAGAATATCGAAAGTTGGAACAAAGTTTTGCGTAAATCCATGCCAGAGTTTGACGAAAACACGATTTTAATCGGACATAGTACGGGAGCAGCCTATTTATTAAGCGTGCTGGAATCGCTAAAACAACCAGTCCGTCAAGCCATTTTGGTTGGTGGATATATCCGCACTATTGGTGATCCACAATATGACGAATGGAATAAACCTTTTTATGATAAAAAATTCGATTGGGAAAAAATCCACCGCGGTGCCAAGCAATTTTTCGTACTGCACGGTGATAATGACCCGTATGTACCGATCGAACAAGCACAGGAAATCGCGCGCAACCTGCATGTTGATTTGGATATCATAAAAAACGGCGGGCATTTGAACGCAGAATCTGGCTATACAGAATTTCCGTTAATACTTGATATTATAAGGAGAGCAGAATGATCAGTAAGGAAACCCGCGATAAATATTTACCGACGATTGGGATTGAATGTCACGTCCAGCTGGCGACCAAGACGAAATTGTTTGGCGGCGTTGATAACGATGCGCGCGAAGCCGAGCCGAACAGCAAAATTAGCGCTGGCGATTATGCTCTGCCGGGGATGTTACCGTATCTCAATCACGAAGCGGTGCGGCTAGCAGCGCGGGCAGGTAAAGCTTTGAATTCGAAAATCGCCAAGGTCAGTAGTTTCGATCGCAAACATTATTTTTATCCAGATTTACCGCGGGGGTATCAACTGTCGCAGATGTTCTATCCAATAATCTTAGCAGGATATGTTGATTTGCCGAACGGCGAGAGGGTCAGAATCAACCATGCCCACCTAGAGGATGACGCGGGGAAATTAACGCACCACGGGGATTATTCGTTGATCGACCTGAACCGTGCCGGCACACCGCTGATCGAGATCGTGTCTGAACCCGATATGCACAGCGCGGCGGATGCTAAATCTTACGCCCAGGAGTTGTGGCAATTGATGACTTATGCGGGCGTGACTTTTGGGAATTTGTATTACGGTAATATGCGGTTTGATGTCAATGTGTCGGTCGCGCCGGTCGGTGCGAAAAAACTTGGCACACGGATCGAAGTCAAAAATATCAATTCGTTCAAAATGGTCGAACGGGCTGCCGAACACGAGATCGATCGACAGATCGAAATGATTGAAAAAGGTGAAAAGTTTGTCCAGGCGACCCGCGGCTGGGATGACGTCAAAGGCAAAACCGTTCCGCAACGCGACAAAGAAAACGCCCAGGATTATCGTTACATGCCCGATCCTGATGTTCCGCCAATCGTTTTAACTGAGGCTGACATCGCCGAGATGCAAAAAGATATGCCGATGTTACCACCAGAATATCGCGCTAAATTCGCAGCGTTAGGAGTTGATGATTCGGTCATAAATGCGGTTTTGGCTGATCAAAATATAGCCAAGAAACTAGCGCAAATTTTGGAAAATTCCGACGTCGACACCGCACGGCGAGTTGCGAATTGGTTTGCATCGGCAATGGTCATTGCGAGCGATAGCGAAGCAATCCAGTCAGATAATCTGGATCGCCACGGCGATAAATCGCCTCGCGATGACAAACAAAAACTTCCTTCAACCAAAAATCTGATCAAACTGTCCCAGATGACGGGCGAGAACAAACTCAGCTCGACTGCGGCGAAGGAAGTTTTCACCGAGATGTTAAATAAAGACATCGATCCTGAAAAAATCGCCGAGGCCAAAAACCTCCTCCAGGTCAGCGATACCAACGAAATTGAGAAAATCGTCGATGAAGTCCTGGCTGACCCTGCCGCTGCCCAAGCCGTCGCCGATATCAAAAACGGCGAGCTAAAAGCCATCGGATTTGTGATAGGATTAGTAATGAAGAAATCCCAGGGTAAAGCCAACCCTAGTATAGTTAATAAAATAATAAAGGAGAAGTTACAATGACACAAGTTTACAGTTATTGGAGGGGCGGCTATGTTTGTTCAGAGACTCCATCGGCACGAGAAGCCATCGAGCTCGATGACGGCACTGTTTGCTATAAGCATTCTGATAATGCTCTATTGGGATCTGGAGAATATGTTCTGAAGCTTCGTCCGGAATTTCGATATAGCGATTCCTCACAGGTTCTTCCTGCAGATAAGTACGAGCTAGTTAAGAAAAAGCCGAAGCTTACTTACGAGTTTTTATTAGCGTTGTTAGAAAAATTTTTAAATAAGCAATAATAAGGAGGAATCATATGAAAAAACCAACCAAAGCCATCATCACCGACGCGGGGTTCGCTAGCCGCTATCTGCCGATTGCCAAAACTATCCCCAAAGGTATGCTGCCGCTCGGCAACCGTCCGATTATGGAACTAGTGGTCGAAGAGTGTGTGGACGCGGGCATCACCGAGATTATCATTGTGTCGACACCCGAAGGTCAGCCGATTTACGAAGATTATTTCAACAACGCGGTCAATCACGTGCGTAAACAACTGATTACCCAGGGCAAGGAAGAGCGTTATCAGGTGGTGCGACACGTGCTAGACTTTCCCAAAATTCGGATTATTGTCCAGGATCCCGCTCTGCCGTACGGCAACGGTTCGCCGATCGTCAGCGCGCACAACTATATTAGTGATGATGAAGCATTTCTCGCCATCTATAGCGACGACGTGGTTTTCGGAGCGAGCGACGCGAAAAGCCTGATTGATGCTTTTACCAAACATCCCGACGCAGCAGCGATTATCATGGCTCAAGAGGTCGATCCATCGGTCGTCGATCGATATGGGATTATCAGCCTGAAACATGGCGACAAATTGGACAACATTGTCGAGAAACCGGCTGTCGGCAAAGCCCCTTCAACGCTGGCCAGTTATGGTCGTTACCTACTCACGCCAGAAGTTTTCAATTACCTCAAACCCAACATGACCGGTTTGGATAATGAACTATGGACGGTCGACGCGGTGACCCAAATGGCGGTGCGCGGCGATGTTTATGTCGTCAAAACCAAAGGTCAGTGGATGACCACCGGCGATCCGAAAAACTATTTTCTGGCGCACCTGAAATACGTGTTGGATAACGAAGATTACGCCGAGGATGTCCGAAATTTTTTGAAAAAGGATTGACGCTGGTCGCACTTGACTCCCCAAAACGCTTGTGCTATGGTATCAGGGTATAGACAAACATAACCGGGAAAGGTAGAATAAAAACATGGACGCATTTCAAATCTTGGTCATCATCCTATCGGTGTTTTTGGCGATTTTCCTACTGCTCGGGATTATCCTGAGCATTCTATTTATTAGGATCTCACTCAAAATCAAACGTGTGGCGGTCAAACTCGACGACGCGGCGGCCAATGTCCGCGATACCACCGAAACTGTGAAAAACACTGTGGCAGATGTTAGTCGATTAGCTAGTCCTGCCGTTATTGCCAAAATTGTGGTAAAATATGTACGAAAATTCATTAATAAAAGGAGGAAACACGATGAGTAAAGCAAAATCAGGCGGTAAATTTTTCCTAGGGGCGATTTTCGGCGGTGCGGTTGGCGCGATCGCTGGACTACTCAGTGCGCCGAAATCGGGCAAAGAAACTCGTGAAGATATCAAGAAAAAGGCTGGCGAAGTCAAAAAAACCGCTGACGAAAAGGTCGAAAAAGGCAAAAAAGCCGCCAAATCTTGGAAAGATAACCTCTTCACCCGCGGCAAAGACGACGAACCAAAAACTCCCACCAAAGAATAATCCTATCGACAACTAAACTCAACCAACCCCTGTCGCTGATTGGGTTTTTGATATACTGAACGACCGCGCGACAATATTAAAAATTTGCAAATTCACGAGATTATTATAAACCCCCTTGACTTTTTGCGGGGGGGGGGNACACTTGTAGTTGTAATAGTTTAATGCGGTGGAGAACAGGAAGGGACGCTTATGGGCAGAGGCACACGAATTGGCACTGAACAACCTGCAAAACAAGTCATCAACGAAAGTGACTTCAGGGACTTAGTTCTCCCAGATAAGTATGAACAAGGCCTGGTGAAATACGTTAGCACCGTGCTACAGCTATATGGTGGACTACAACTAAGCAGCCAAGAAGGTTTTGTCGAGATGTGGCGTGACCAGTACTTAAAAAGCCTCAATGGCTATTGTGGTAAGAATAAACTACGGGCCATGCCTATATTGGTCCCTCTACAATCGCTCGAAAAGAATATCGCGGTCAGTGATCAATTCGGCTTGTATGGCGTGGAGCAAACGGGCATCACCCCCTCTTTCTACGTTAACAGCGATATAGATAATCCGCTCAAACCAGAATTTAACAGCATTATGGGCGAGATTTACGATGAGAGTGATATTAAATTCGCACTAGCCCTTGTCCTGATGAAAGGAAAGTTTGAGTTTGAGGATATGATTCACCGCACTGTGCCAGCTGACTGGCAAAGGGTGTCTTATGATGGGTTGGATAGTAACCTGCAGGAAATTACTTATAGTGTAAAATATGGCCTGGAACATGACCGGAATAGGGATAAACACGTAGTCGACGACATGCGAAGTTTGCCAGAGGGTCAGCGGCCTATGGACCCACAGACTGGTTTTGCGTTCCATGGCATGCGTCGCGCGATGCGAGCTGCCGGTTCTACGGCTTCGGGCATTGGTGGGGATTCATATGTGCTAACACCAATCGATGTTAATACTAATAATAACGGCCGTATCGAAAATTTGGGTGGCAATTGGCTCGTGCCAGCAATTAAGACGGAGCACTACAAGAAAAGAATTAAGAAGCAGCGAGGCCTCTCAGGCCTCGTACTAGAGGTTGTGTCTCTAGGGACGTGGGAGCCTGAGTATGAAGACCAGTCCTACGAACGACTATCGTTGGTAGGGGATGCAGGGGATGATCCTCGTTCTGGGCGGTGGCCATCATTTGGGCGGCAGTATGATTGGATGGCGATCGACACTCTAAAATCATCAGGTCACAAGACTGTCCTTAGCCTTGAGCTAGACAGCTAAAATAGAAAAACCCTAGCGCATTGTGCTACAATGTTCATGAATGAATAAGGGGAAAATTCAACTGTCGCCGCGTGATTTTGTGCATCTGCATAATCATACGAATCATTCGGTTTTGGATGGACTGACCAAGATTCCTGAATTGATTGCCATTACTAAAAATTTTGGTCAGGATGCGGTGGCGATGACTGATCATGGGACGCTGAGCGGTTGGATCGAGTTTTATAAGGAAGCCCAGGCCAACGATATTAAACCAATCCTCGGCATCGAAACCTATGTCGCGGCGCGCGGCCACACCGATCGCGATCCGAGTAAAGACAAAATGCGTTATCACTTGACGCTGCTCGCCGAAAACGAAACGGGGATGAAAAATCTGATGCGGCTCAGCACTATCGCCAATCTCGAAGGTGTTTATTATAAACCACGCATCGATCATGAACTGCTCGAAAAATATAAAGAAGGAATTTTCGTGCTGAGTGGTTGTGCGTCCGGCGAAATTGGCGAGAATTTGCGGGCTGGCGATTATGAAAAGGCTAAAAGTATCGCCAAATGGTGCAAATCGGTTTTTGGTGATCATTACTATATCGAAATCCAGGATCACGGTCACCCAAACGCGCCCAAACATTGGGAAATTCAACAAAGGATTAACGAAGGTGCGCTGGCCATCGCTAGCGAACTAGATATTCCGGCGGTGATAACTTGCGATGCGCACTACGCCCGAATCGATGACAGTGAAACACACGAAATTCTGCTCTGTGTTGGCACGGGATCGTTCCTTAGCGACAAGGATCGCATGAGCTTAGCCGATTTCCAACTTCACGTAACTGATCCGCGGGAAATTATCGAACGTTGGGGCGGGGAACATCCTGAGCTAATTCTCAATTCTCGCAAAATTGCTGATGCTTGTAATATTGAAATTAAAATGGGCGATATTTTAATTCCGAAATTTGATTGTCCTGACGGGGAAACAGAAAAATCCTATTTGGGTAAATTAGTTTATCGCGGACTAGCTTGGCGGTACGGTGCGGCGCCGCAAAATAACGAATTAAGTGTTGAGCGTGCGAAAAAACTTTTACCAAAACACATTCGCGAACGAGCTGATTACGAACTAAGCGTCATCGAAAAAATGGGTTTCGATGGTTATTTCTTGATCGTTTGGGATTTCATCAATTGGGGCAAAAACCAAGGCATAATTTTTGGGCCGGGACGTGGTTCGGCGGCTGGTTCGATTATTTCGTATGCGCTGAGAATCACCGAACTCGATCCGTTGGAATTTGATCTGCTGTTCGAACGTTTTCTCAATCCCGATCGCATTTCGATGCCCGATATCGATATTGATATCCAGGACACTCGGCGCGACGAAGTGATTGCCTATTGTACGGAAAAGTACGGTGCGGCGCGGGTGGCGAACATCACGACATTCGGCACGATGGCTTCGCGCCAGGCGTACAAAGATGTAGCGCGAGTACTCGAGGTACCTTACGCGGAGGCCGATCGTATTTCTAAACTAATTCCGCCACCCGTGCAAGGTCGTCATCAAAAACTCCTGGACTCGATCAAGAATAATTTCGATCTGGGGGAAGAATATGAAAATAATCCGATGGCCAAACGTTGTCTCGATTTCGCCATGCGCCTCGAGGGCACGATTCGTAGTCACGGTGTCCATGCGGCGGGTGTGGTGATTGCGCCGGACGAACTGGTTAAATTTACACCTCTAGAAATGGCCCAAAAAGGCGTCGTTGCTACGCAATTTCCGATGGATCCAATTATGGATCTGGGGCTTTTGAAAATGGATTTCCTCGGTTTATCAAACTTGACGATTATCAACAATGCCATTAGGATAATTCGTAAAGTTTATCAAACAGAAATCGATCTATCGAACTTACCGATGGACGATGCGAGTACTTTTGAATTATTCCAGCGCGGTGAAACCACAGGTGTCTTTCAATTGGAATCGGCCGGCATGAAACGTTATTTGCGCGAACTAAAACCATCGCATTTCGACGATATTATCGCCATGGTGGCGCTCTATCGTCCTGGTCCGATGCAATTTATCGATAGTTTTATTAAACGAAAAAACGGTCAAGAAAAAATCACTTATCTCGATTCACACATGGAAAACGCGTTGCAATCGACCTATGGGATTTTGGTTTATCAGGAACAATTTATGCAAATTAGCAAAGACATGTGCGGTTTTAGTGGCGGTCAGGCGGATTATTTGCGCAAAGCTGTCGGCAAGAAAAACATGGACATGATGAAGAAAATCAAACCAGAATTTATTAATGGTGCGATTGAAACTTCGGGAGTTGGTCGCGATGTCATGGAACAATTTTGGTCACAGTTAGAGGAATTCGCCAATTATTGCTTTAATAAATCGCACGCGGCCTGTTACGCGATGATTGCTTATTGGACGGCCTATCTCAAAGCCCATTATCCGAGCGCGTTTATGGCGGCGCTAATGACGAGCGATTCGAGCAATATCGATCGATTAGCCATTGAAATCGCCGAGTGCAGTCGTTTGGGTCTCAAAGTTCTCAACCCAGATATCAATGAATCATTTCCTGAATTTGCAGTTGTGCCAGAAACTAGCAATATTCGTTTTGGTTTGAACGCCGTCAAAAATGTCGGCACCACGGCGATTGATGATTTGATGAATCAACGTGACCGGGTCGGCAAATTCACCAGTGTCGAAGATTTTGCCCGGCGCGTTAATTCGCGCGTTTGTAATCGTAAAGTTTGGGAAGCTTTGATCAAATCGGGCGCCTTTGACGGGTTCAAGAACGATCGTTCTGATCTATTATTCAGTCTCGACGGGATTATCGCTTTTGCTCATAAAGTTCAAAAAGAAGCCGCCTCCGGCCAGGGCGATTTGTTCGAAATGCTCAGCGCGGACGCGGCGGTAGCTGGCGCCCAAGTACACCTGGCAATTACTCCTAGTCCGTCGAAAATTTCCGACAAAGAACGACTGGGTTGGGAGCGCGAACTGTTGGGGCTCTATCTCAGCTCGCATCCGTTAGATCGATACGATAGTTTTCTGCGCGAGCAAACTCACGCGATTGCTGATCTAAGTTCCGATCAACACGGTTGTGCCGTCGAAATCGGTGGTATTTTGAAACGTTGGCGCGTGATCCAAACCAAATCTGGCGGCAAAATGGCTTTTGCGGCGATCGAGGATAAAACTGGCGAAATCGAAGTGATCATTTTTCCGAAATTGTTCGAAAGTTTACCGACTGATTTAGAAATCGATGCGATTGTCCGAATCAATGGTCACGTTAGCGGTCGCGATCGTGATGGCAACAAATCGTCCAGCCCGTCAGTGATTGCTGATACTTTAGAAATTATTGATATTGAAAAATTAAATAATTATCAGTCGACCGGTCAACCAAAAGCCGGGGTCGAGCCGAGCCCGGACAACGGCCAATCATCGAAAGGCCAGGGAACAGCCAGAAAACAGACCGCGCCGGCTGTCCTTCATCAGCGCAGCGCCCTGTACATTCATATCAAAGATCCGGCGGATGGTCAAAAATTGCTCAAATTAAAAGAAAAACTCAAAAAACATCCCGGGGACGATGAAATAATTTTGGTGCTCGGCACCGACAAAAAGGACGCTATGCGGATGCCTTTTGGGGTTGAAATGAACGACAAGTTGTTGGACGCTGTCGGTCAAATTTATGGTGCGGATTGCGTGGCGATCAAATGATATAAAACAATTCCCGTGGCGACTGACACATTGAAACTTTCTTTTTGACCAAACATCGGGATTTCGACAAGGTCATCACACGCATCGCGCAAGCTCGGCGTCAATCCGTGGACTTCTTCGCCTAGAATCAATGCGATTTTGGCGGACTCTTCCTTTGCAGGGTCAGACCCTGCAAGGGTAGGAGATTTGCAGGACCGGGTCCTGCAAGAACGGAGCTTATGGGAGTAGTTGGGCAAAGGAATCGCGCGAGCGTCCTGTTCGAGGCCGACGATGCGAAAATCTTGAGCTCGCAACTTTTCAATCAATTCCATCACGTTGGGCGAAAAACGAAAATCAACAACCTCCTCGGCACCGAGCGCGGTTTTATGAAGTTCGCGAGCCAATTTCTGGCGGATGTGCGGTAATAGTTTCGCCTGTGATCCGTCCGTCATCACTTCTAGGTTCGGCGTATAACCCGTCGCCAAAACTGTCGCGACACCGAAACCTTCGCAGGTGCGCAAAATCGCACCAACATTCATCATTGATCGAATATTATGGGCGATAACAACAACTGCGCAACCTGACGACACAAATTCTCGCGATTTCATACGAATATCTTAGCAAATTTTTCGGGCTTATGCTAAAATGTACGACATGGACGAAGCAGAACAACAGCGTCGTTTTCGTGACGCGGACGAGGCCAATACCGCCAGACGGGCGGGGATTTTGGGTGCGCATTATCGCGACATGCGCGATGAAGAAGCCACTGTCCCGCTGGCCGAAGGTGTCATGGAGGTCAGCGACATGTATAAATATCGGATGGTGCCTTTGGCCGAGGGCGATCACGAACATCCGAGTTTGTACGGAATTACTCTTTCGACTCCCGAATCTTATGCCAAGAAAATCAGTGAAGAAGCGGCCCAGGATGCGCGTAATGTCAACTTTGATTTAATTTCTGATTCGTCTTTTCGGATGATGATGAAGCGTTACGATCCGCCCAAAGAAATTCGTTATAGCGATGTCAAAATTACCGGAGATAGCACGTCGGATGAACGCCTAGCGACCATCGCGTCGATGTCCGAAGCGCTCAGCCAGGTGCGCAGTGCCGACATGTTGGGTTATCTAATCTTCCAGGCCGATCGTCTGGGCGCCAGCGATATTCATTTGGAAAATGAGCGCGCAGCAGTGCGAGTGCGTTTTCGCATCGATGGGACGTTGCACGAAATTGCCAACATTAATCGCGAAAAGTATCGCGAGCTGTTCTTTGCGATCGCCTCGGCAGCCAATTTGTCGACGGCTGCGACCGAGGCTCAATCGGGACACATCGTCCGCGAAATCACTGTCGCGGATGCGTCCAAATTCAGTGATGCGAGCGATGAAACTTATCAGGATCATACTCTAAATATGCGAATTGAAACCGTGCCGACTGCCTATGGTCAGGACGCAGTGATCCGGTTGTTTAACTTTGACACGCGGATGCTGAACATTGATCTATTGGGCCTTAGTAATGAAGAAAAAACGCAACTAGAGGAAATTGTTTCTCATCCGCGCGGCATGGTTTTGGTGGTTGGTCCGACGAGTAGTGGGAAATCGACCACTCTCTATAGTGTGCTCAATGCGCTCAATAGTCCGACGCGTAAACTGTTGACGCTCGAAGACCCGGTCGAATTTGACGTTCCAGGCGTGACGCAAATTCCGGTTGATACCACGCATGGTCAGACATTTGCTGATAACGTCCGGACGATTTTGCGTCTCGATCCTGATGTCATTATGGTTGGTGAAATTCGCGATCAGGACACCGCCCGGACGGCGATCCAGGCAGCGATTACGGGGCATCTACTACTGGCGACCTTGCACGCCCAGAGTGCCGCGGCGGCCTTTGCCCGAATGATCGACATGATTGGTATCAACCCGATTTTTGCGACGGCGATTCGTCTGGTGATTGGCCAAAGGTTGGTCCGTCGTCTCGATGACGAAACTAAAATCGAATACCAACCAGACGCAGCGACCAAGCAGTGGGTGCAGAACGTGCTCAGAGATCTACCTGACGGTGTCGAAAAACCGAACCTCGACAACTTTTCGCTGTGGCGGCCAGGCACTTCCGAAGACCGACCTTTCGGCTATCACGGGCGATTGGTTTTAATGGAACAATTGATCGTTGATGACGAGATTGCTGGATTTCTGCGTGGCGACGAGCAAGACGTTCATACCAGCACCATCGAGAGAGTCGCCCGCGGACGAGGTATGGTGACGATGCTCCAAAAAGGCGTCCTCAAAGCCCTAGCCGGCGAAACGACGCTCGAAGAAGTCGGTCGGGTGCTGTGAACGAGTCTTGTCAATCCGCTCTATCTATGCTAGAATCGAGGACAAGGAATTTTGACGTTGTCTAATGTTAAGGAGAATCAAGTGAGTTTGCAATTAGTTAAATCTGTCGCTGATGCGCAAAAAAAGCGCGAAGTTGTTGACGTTCGCAGCGGTGACACAGTGCGCGTTTACCAAAAAATCAAGGAAGGTAATAAAACTCGTATCCAGATGTTCGAGGGTGTGGTCATTCGCACTGATCGCAAAAACTCGCTCAACAGTCGCATCACCGTTAGGCGCATCACCAGCGGCGTCGGTGTCGAAAAATCATATCTCCTGCATTCACCACTCGTCGAAAAAGTCGTCGTGATCAAACGTGGCAAAGTTCGTCGCAACAACTTGACCTACTTGCGCGAACGCGCCGGCAAGAGCGCGCGCCTGACCGGCAAAGCTTTCGATAAATCAATCAACGAAGTCTACGACCCAGAGGCCGAGAAAGCCGCCGAGGAAGCCAAAGAAGCCGCCAAGGCCGCTGCCGAAGAAAAAGCCGCCGCCCGCGCCGCCGAAGAAGCCGAACTCGCCGCCAAACAGGCCGAGGTCGAGGCCGCGCACCAAGAAGCTGCCGAAGCGTAACCTAGACCTAAATCGTTTCATTAGGAACTAGTGCTGCGATTAGCACTGCTCAAACTACTGGTGTCTGAATGTTAGCTTTTTCGCGCATTTTTTCTAGCACGATTTTTTTGTCCCGCAGGCTAGCGCGCACTGTGTCACCACGACCAATTTGCTTGGTGATTAACTGTTCAGCGATCAAGTTTTCTAGCTCATTTTGCACCACACGTTTGAGTGGGCGGGCGCCGAACTTTGGATCGTAACCTTTCTTGATCAGGAATTTACGTGCCGAAGCGGCCACGACCACGCCGACGCCTTTGACGGCCAGGCGTTGATTGAGATCATCGATCATTAGATCAAGAATTTGCGATATCTCGTCGCGAGTTAGACTATCAAAAGTGATAATCGCATCGAACCGATTCAGCAGTTCCGGCCGCATTAGTTCGCGAAGGCTCTTAGGGATGTCGTCGAATCTGTTATAGTGATTCAAATCTCTATTTGACGTCGTCCGGAGCGACGGGCGAGGAGAGAGCGGCGAAACCCGTGACGACGGGCTTGAGACGCGTACGTCAAATGGAGTATTTGAATCACGATTACTGCCAAATCCCATCTTATCTTGCAATAATTTTTCCGTCCCGACATTTGATGTCAAAATTACAACAGTATTAGTAAAATCAACACTGCGACCATGTCCGTCGGTCAAGCGTCCATCCTCGAGAATTTGGAGTAATAAATTAAAAATGTCAGGATGAGCTTTTTCAATCTCGTCGAACAACACGACGCTATATGGTTGACGACGAACCTTTTCGGTCAAATGTCCGCCATCGTCGTAACCAACGTAACCGGCCGGCGCACCGACTAGGCGGCTGGCGGTATGGCGCTCGCTAAATTCACTCATATCGACTTTGATCAGGTTTTTGTCGCTACCGAAAACTTCACGCGCAAGCACGCGAGCCAGTTCAGTTTTACCGACACCAGTCGGACCAAGGAAAATAAACGAACCAATCGGTCGTTTACCGTCCATGATACCGGCCCGGCTGCGACGAATCGCTTGCGCGACTATCGTTATTGCCTGCTTCTGACCGATAATTCGCTTGGACAAATGCTTTTCCAAATTAGCTAATTTAGTAATTTCCGATCGCTGGAGTTGTTCGAGCGGGACGTGAGTCATCGCACTGACGGCCGTCGCTACATCGTTCAGTTTCAAAGTAATCCGTCCGTTATCCGCATCCAACTTTTCGACTTCAGCGATTTTCTCATTGAGACGGGAAATCCGCATTTTACTTAGCGCTGCCTTTTCATAATCCTCTCGTGAGACAGCGTCCTCCATCGCTTCGGTCAAACGTCGGAGTTCCTTCTGATAATCGCGCAACTCGTGCGTTTTGGTGTTCTTGTTACCACGCGCGATGTGAACTCGCGCTGCCGCTTCGTCGATGACATCGATGGATTTGTCTGGTTGAAACCGCTCGGGCAAGTAGCGTTCGGCCAGCCGCACCGCTTCTTCGATTACCGACGGGGACAATTTAACGGCGTGATGCTCTTCGTATTTGGGTGCGATGCCGGTCAAAATCCGTACGGTGTCTCGAGGTGTCGGCGGTTCAACGATGATCGGTTGCAATCGACGCGCCAGAGCAGTATCCTTTTCGATATATTTGCGATATTCGTCCAGCGTAGTTGCGCCGATCATCCGAAAATCACCGCGCGCTAATGCCGGTTTAAGGATGTTCGCAGCGTCCATCGAACCCTCGGCCGCACCCGCGCCAATTAACAGGTGTAGTTCATCAACAAAAACCAAAATGTCGTGGTCATTTTTAACTTCGTCGAGCACTCGCTTGAGGCGCTCCTCGAATTCACCGCGGTATTTGGTACCCGCGACCATCGCCGCTAGGTCGAGATCGTAGACTTTTTTATCAAGCAGATGATCTGGCGCTTCACCGTTCGCGATTTGCTGGGCTAAACCTTCGACGATGGCGGTTTTACCGACACCCGCTTCACCAATCAGCACCGGGTTATTTTTAGTCCGACGACTAAGGATTGTGACAACATGATCGATTTCCTTCTCGCGTCCAATTATGGGGTCGAGTTCGTTTTTTTGCGCCATAGCTGTCAAATTTCGGGAAAATTTGTTTAAAAACGAACCATGCGTTTGGCGATTCAAGCGACCTTTTGCTAATTCTTCCTCACGCCCAACGAATTCACCACGCCCATGCTCCAAATAATCCTCCAAATCCGCCAAAATCGCGCCGGCGTCGACGCCGAGGTCGTTTAAGACCATAGCCGCGCGGGCGTTTTTCTGATTGAGCAGGGAAAACAGGATATGTTCGGTACCACAATAATCTTGGTGGAACTCGCTGGCTAGCTCGATCGACATCCTCAGCGTCAATTTCGCAGTTTCGGAAAAACCCTTGGTTGGTGCTAGCGGCACTTCGGCGGTTGGTTTTGGCACTAACTGTAGGGCAGATTTAACTTGTTCAAAATTAACTCCAATACCGCGCAAAATGCGCGCGCCGACCGAATTCTCCTGCGATAGAATCCCGAGGAGCAGATGTTCCGTCCCAACGTAACCCGAACCAGTCACGCGGGCTAAAACTTCGGCGTGGGCTAGAACATCGCGGGCGTTATCGGTTAATCTTTTGCTAAATTCCATATCTGAACCCATGAGACACGGAATTTTCAACTCGCTTTCGCTCGTGTAAATTCCATTTATCATCGCGCGGGGACAAAAAGTGTGATTTTTGTCTCCGGCTGCTCTTTTTCCTTTCGTTATATTAAATTTTTGCAAATTTTTGTTCAAAATCCATTGTAACAAAATAGCACTCACTGTGCAAGAGTGCTAATTTGAATAAAATATTCGACAAAGTAATAGACTTTTTCCAGATTTATTCTGTGGCGATATCTAATTCATAACCAGTGAGAACGCTGGCCAAACGGACATTTTGCCCCTGTTTGCCGATGGCGATTGATTGTTGGGCTTCGGCGACATAAACGGTGGCTTTTTTGTCGTCTTCGTTAATATCGATGCGCGAAATCTCGGCCGGGGAAAGGGCGTTGGCGATAAAATTCTTGGTATCGGCGTCCCAAGTCACGATGTCGATTTTCTCAGCATCACCAATTTCGTTCATCACCGCCTGGACGCGGACGCCTTTGCCGCCGACGAACGTACCGACCGGATCGACGCCCGGCACCGATGACGACACGGCGATTTTGGTCCGACGGCCAGCCTCGCGGGCGATGGCTTTGATCTCGACCGTGCCATTGTCGATTTCGGGAACTTCTTGTTGAAACAGAATTTTGACAAAGTCCGGCGCAGCGCGTGATAGGATAATCTGCGGACCGCGTTGATCGCGCTCGATGTCTTTTAGCAGGACCTTGATGCGTGCGCCAACCTGGAGGCGTTCGCCCTGGATTTGTTCGCTGGTCGGCATGATGCCAGAACCGCGACCGATTTCGATCCGCACAATGCGTGATTCAATGCGCGCGACAGTGCCAGTCAGAATTTGGCCGATTTTGCCGTCGAATTCTTGGGCGACGACTTCGCGCTCAGCTTCACGGAGTTTTTGAAGCAAGACTTGCTTGGCGGTTTGCGCGGCGACGCGGCCGAAACTGGTGGCTTCGAATTCTTGTTCGATAATGCCTTCGAGCAGGGCGTTCTTATCAATCTTCTTAGCCTCTTCGAGCGACAATTGTGAAGCATTTTCCGGTGTTTCAACAACATCGTAATGAACGATGATTTTGGCTGTGCCGTTGTTTTGGTTGAGGATCGCTCGTACGTTCAGCTCGCGGTCGCCGTTATCACGTCGCCAGGCTGCGGCGATGGCTTGTTCAACCACACCGAGCACGGTTTCCTCCGGTAAGTTTTTTTCCTCGGCGATGACGTGAATCATCGCAGTCAGTTGTTTCAAATTTAATCCATCCACTTTCACTCCCTTCTCATTAAAATAACCGACCTTGACGGCCGGAACAAGAACATTATACCAAGGAAATTTTTTTTGCGCAAGCGGGTGTTTTAGGATAGAATATTCAACATGAAAAAGTCGGTCAATCAACTCATTGATTTTTTTGCGCCAGAACATTATGATTTGACGCTCGATATCGATCGGATGGGGCGGGTGTTTCGCGGCGTGGTCCAGATTCGCGGCTGGCGGGTTGGTGAGGAAATCCGTTTGCATGCCAAGGATTTAGAAATTTCGCGGGCGAGCGTGAACGGTGCGACGGTAGCAGTAGAAAAACATCCGAACGACGAAATTTCTTTGCAAGCTCCGTGCTTGCAGGACCCGGTCCTGCAAAAGGAAATTGTGATTGAAATCGAGTTTGCGGGCAAAATCACTGACTTGATGCACGGAATTTACCCCTGTTATTATGAATTAAATGGCGAAAAGAAGGAACTGCTGGCCACGCAGTTCGAATCACATCATGCTCGTGAAGTTTTCCCCTGTGTCGACGAACCAGCCGCCAAGGCGACGTTCGATTTGACGCTGGTCACCGAAACTGGCGTCAAAGTTCTTAGCAACATGCCCATTTTGCAGGACCAGGTCCTGCAAGAAAGGCTAACGACGAAGTTTGCAACCACGCCGAAAATGAGCACATATTTGTTGGCGTTCGTGATTGGCGATCTAAGAAAGAAAACCGCCAAAACCAAATCCGGCGTCGAAGTCAACATTTACGCCACGCCGGCGCAGAAACCCGAATCGCTCGATTTTGCGCTAGACACGGCGGTGCGCACCATCGACTTTTACGACGAATATTTTGGTGTCAAATATCCGCTGCCGAAATCCGATCACGTCGCACTGCCAGATTTTAGTAGCGGCGCGATGGAGAATTGGGGGCTGATTACCTATCGCGAAGCGGCACTGCTCGCGGACAAAAACGCCGGTCTGGCGACGAAACAATACATCGCCACAGTCATCACGCACGAACTCAGCCATCAATGGTTCGGTAATCTAGTGACGATGAAGTGGTGGGATGACCTCTGGCTCAACGAATCGTTCGCCTCGCTATGCGAGCATATCGCGACCGATGTGCTGTTTCCTGATTGGCAAATGTGGCTTGGTTTTGAAACGTTGGACGTCGTTTCGGCGCTCCGACGCGATGCTTTACCGGGCGTGCAATCGGTTCGCCAAGACGTCAATCATCCCGACGAAATAACGACTTTGTTCGACTCGGCCATAGTTTATGCCAAAGGCGAGCGGCTGCTCAAAATGTGTCGGGCATTTATCGGCGAAGATAATTTCCGAGCGGGACTGCAAAAATATTTCGAGAAGTTTGCTTACCAAAATACCGAGGCCGATGATTTGTGGCAATGTTTATCCGACGTTAGCGGTCAGGATGTCTCCGGGCTGATGACGCCGTGGCTAACGCAGCCGCATTATCCAGTTATCCACGCTAGCTATGACGAAGCAACTCGCGAAATCACCCTGACCCAGGAAGTATTTTCAATGACTAAGGATGCCAAGAACGATGACACTTGGCCGATCCCGCTATTTTCGGGCGACGAGAATTGTCCGAAAATCTTGACCCAGAAAACCGCGAAATTCATGCCGAAAAACTTGAACGATTTTCAATTAAATGTCGGCAATCACGCACATTTTATCACCAGTTTCGACGAGATCCTGCGGGCGACGACGATGGAGTCGCTAGGCGTCCTGAGCGAAACTGACCGCCTGAAGATCCTCAACGAAATGATGCTGCTGGTGCGGGCTGGTTATGAATCGACGACGGATTATCTAGCGGTACTACCGCAAATTAAAAGTGAAAAGTTCTGGGCAGTCCAAGAAATCTTGGCACTAATGATTGCGGATTTGAAAAAGTTTGTCGAGAATGACGAGAGCGCCGAAAATAACTTGAAAAGAATGATCGGCGATTTGGCCGGTGAACTATTCCAGGAATTAGGAATTCAACCGCAACTAGCCGATAGCCTAAATGTGACAAAGCTACGGCCGATCATTCTTGGCGAAATGATTTACGCCGAAAATCAAACTGCGATCGACGATTGTCTAACGGAATTTAACGAGAATCGTGAAAATTTGACGGACATTCCGGGTGACCTACGAGCGACGATTATAGCAGCGGCTGTCAAATTTGGCGACGACGAAACTTTTGATTATTTAGTGAATATGTACAAAAGTACCCAGGACGCCGACCTGCGAGAAAGTCTCTGTGCTGGGCTGACCGCGACGCGGCGACCGGACCAGATTGAGAAATTGATTGCCAACTTGACGACCGATGTCGTCCGTCCACAGGATATCTTTTATTGGTTCACTTGGTTGCTGGCAAATCATCACGCGCGCACGAAAATTTGGGCGTGGTGCCGAGATAATTGGTCGTGGATCGAAAAAACGTTCAGCGGCGATATATCGTTTGATATATTTCCGCAAAGCGTCGGTAACCGACTACAAACTCGCGCCGAACTAGCCGAATTTGACGAATTCTTTACTGACAAAAAAGACGCCGCTCTACAACGCGCCATCAAAGTCGGTCACATCGATATTCTAGCGCGTGTCGAATGGATTGAGCGCGACCGCGCGAAGGTGCTGGCGAGACTCAATCAAATCAACAATAAATAAGCGTTGTGAGATTTACAACTCTTGACGCAGAGAGAGAGAGAGTATTATTGGTATTGCTTATCTAATAAAGAAAAAGGAGGTAAGATGCAAGACGATTATGATTATAAAGGTGAAGGTGGTTATGGTGCTGGTGCAGTGGAAATCAGTAGTGACGACGCTATGAACAGTGATGACGCTGTGGCCAAGGAAACCATGGCACGAGCGGCTGGTATTAACATAGATGATGACGGAGCGTTAAATGTAGAAACTGAACCTACTACAGGCAATGAAGAATTATTAGAAAAAATAGATGGTATGCGACGGTCTGGCGATGCATTGAAAGAATTAACAGAAAAAGGAATTCTGCGCAATATGGATGACCTCCAACATTGTATAGACCACCTTATGCTCATTGTTAGTGGCCCGAGAACATATGCATCGGGGAGCGATAAGCCGAAGGCTTTCTAGCCAAAGTCTCACGATCACGAATGAGTGAATTTTTCCTAAATAACATTCTCGATAAATTCATCAACCTGCGGCGGAGTTTGAGAAAGGGAAATTACGGCGATTTTGATGTCAAAATCTTTAACCAGATCGGCGTTTTTCAGCAAATAAAAATCGACGGCGAAACGCATTTTACGTAATTTTTTTGGCGTGATCGCGGCCAGGCCATCGCCGTGGCGAGCGTTGGCGCGATATTTGACTTCGGTAAAATAAAGAGTTTTTCGGTATTCGGAAATAATATCGATTTCGCAGAATTTGGTTTTCCAATTCTGAGCGATGATTTGGTGACCGAGTTTTTCTAAATAATCCGCGGCGACATTCTCGGCCGAATGTCCAGAATAATAACCTGCCGTGCCACGTAGCAATCGACGCTTCGCCAAATCGTCTTGCGGGAGCACGCGAATTTCACCTGTCGTCACAGGGAAATTCGCTCTCTCCTCGTCGTAACTGCGGACGGTTTCGCAAGGAGATTTTGGCGTCGCTAAGGTTGCGGCTCCGCGAGTAACTTCCTGAATCGGTGCAAAACTCTGGCGGTGGATGCCGTCGATTACGCCAAAATCATGTAATTTTTCCTGGTGAAAAGTCGTGCCGTAGCCGACGTGCCGGGCGAAGCTGTAATGCGGAAAAACATGTTCTAGTTGCGTCATATAGGCGTCGCGGGAAACTTTGGCGACGATGGCGGCGGCGGAAACGGCGGCGATTTTACTGTCGGCCTTTGGCAGAGTCGTAACCTTATTCATTGCAGGACCTGGTCCTGCAAGGAAGTTTACTGTGCCGTCAATAATGATTTGATCAACTTGGTCAAAAATCTCGCGTGGGATTTGCCTGATCGCTCGCTGGGTCGCCAATTTCAATGCTTCACTCAAACCCAATTCGTCAAGTCTAGCGGCGGAAACCCAACCAACGCCAATGGCAACGGCTGTTTTTTTGATCTCGAGGGACAACATCCTGCGCTGTTTCTTGGTCAACTTTTTCGAATCAGCCAAACCAGTCGGCGTAGAATCGGAGTCGAAAACCACCGCGCCGACCGTGAGCGGCCCAGCCCAGGCGCCGCGTCCGACTTCGTCAATGCCGAGTGTTAACATGGTACAATTGTAGCATGATCGTTACGACAAACTTGTCTGCGCCAAAACCACGGCGTCACCTCGGCAGGCGGATTTTTGCCGCAGTAATCTTTTTCGGGATTATCAGTGCCAGCATCTGGGCGGCCTGGAACAGACAATTCATCATCGATCAATTCACAGTCTGGCAATACAATATGCCTGCCGCGATGGCGACGCTGGCCGACGACAGCGGCATGAACGAACACGGCAAATTCCTGCTTCAGGCCAGTCGATCAGAATTAAACAACCGAGATGATTTCAACAAAAATTGCACGATGCGCGAGAGCCAGGCGATCATCCTCGGTTGCTACGCGACGCGGCGAATCTACATTTTCGACGTGGAGGACGAGCGAGTGAGTGGCGTGCGAACGGTGACGGCGGCACACGAAATGTTGCATGCGGCCTATGATCGTCTCGGTGCGAGCGAGCGAAAAAAGGTTGACGAACTACTGGAAAAACAACTGACGCAGACGACCGACCAAGAGCTGCTCGACTTGGTGAAAATTTACGCCGAAAGTGAGCCTGGTCAGGAGATGAACGAACTTCACTCACTGTTGGCGACAATGGTGAACGACTTGTCGCCCGATTTAGAAACTTATTATAAAAAATACTTCACCGATCGCAGCAAGGTGGTACAAGTGTATCAAAAGTACCAACAAGTTTTCACTGATCTCAACACGCGCGCCGAAAATCTAAAAAAGGAATTGGACACCAAAAGCGCAGCAATCGCGGCGGCAGTTTTAGAGTACGAGCGCGATATTGCTAAACTGACATCAGATATTAGCGAATTTAATCGTTGCGCTGAGAGGCAAGATTGCTTTGCATCGCAAACAGCGTTCCAACAAGCCCGAGCGACGCTGATTGCACGACAAAATACTTTGCAAACCACAGCTGATCAGATTAATACTCAAATCGAACAATATAACATCGACGTAGCCGAACTGAACGCACTCGGCATCGAAGCCCAAAAATTAAACCAAAGCATCGACAGCCATGCACCGGTGATCGAATGATTTTATTCTACACAGGCCACGTAGATGTCTTAGTCAACGCTGTTGATACCATCATTATTCCCACAATTCAAATTCATCTGGCATATATGGCCCGCCGTGGGCGCGGTAGAGGTAGGCTGTTTCCACTGAAAGTAAAAAATCTTTCCCAGCAAGCAATTCTTGATTTTCGCACTGCAATATGCGCGCTATCATAGCGGTTACTAATTGTTTGTCCGGGGGCGCATATTTTACTCCTATATCAGGCATATCTGGCAACTTCTCAGCTTTAACCAAAAACGGACACGTATGTCCATCGTTACAAAAATTGCCCAACCCACAAAGAGCCATACAGGTTTGCACTCTCTTCTCTCGAATTGCATTACGACTGAGCTCGAGCTTGTCTAACTGATAATACGTTTCGTCAGAAGGTTTAGTCTGGCGGTCGCTCGCTATATCAACATCTAGCCTCCCTACCGGAGATGCTGGAAATTTCCTGAAAGTGAGCCACTCATCATTCTGTTTAACGAACTCTTGGAGTGTCGCATTCGCGTCTAATTCAGCTCCCCATAGGCCCTTTAAATGATCTAGATCGTTTTTACTCATTAAATAATCTAGATCGTTTTCATCCACTAAATGATTTGGATCGTTTTCCGTATCGCAAAAAGGCATCACTTATCTCCATTCTCCACACCCTGTAAATTAATAATGCAGGCCAAGTATATGTCAGGGGGGGGGTATGTCAAGGCTTTTTGGTTAACGAGTTGAAAATGGAGTATAATTAAATCATGAGCAAAATGAGGATGGTGCTACAAACTATTAGCTTGACGCTCGCAGGACCAAGCTCCGAACCGACCACATGCCCCTGGCTTAGCATTTTGGTTGAGTCGTGGTAAAATGAAACTATGGTAAAGGCGAGGGTCAAATTTGTTTGTCAGCAATGCGGCGCGAGTTTTCCGAAATGGACGGGCAAGTGTGAGAACTGTGGTGTTTGGAATTCGCTGCTCGAATCAGCGCCGATTGAGGCTGGCAAGTCGGTCGTAGCGCGGTCGAGTGGGCAGGCGTTAAAGGTCGAGCGGATCGCTGGTGTCAAAATTGACACAGTGTCGGATCGGGTTTCGACCGGGATTTCTGATCTCGATTTAGTGTTGGGCGGTGGACTGATGCCGGGCGGTGTGGCGTTGGTGGCGGGCCAGCCGGGGATTGGTAAATCGACGCTACTGATGCAGATTTCAGCGACGGTGGCGCTCGGAAACGAAGTCTTGTACGTCAGCGGCGAGGAAAGTGCGTCGCAAGTTAAACTACGCGCGGAGCGGTTAGCCAGCGGCGTCATTGCGAGGAACGCCCCTTCTGTCATTGCAAGGAACATCCCCTCTGTCATTGCGAGGAACGGAGTGACGAAGCAATCCAGCAAATCAGAGTCTAATAGCGAGAGTCGGGAGTCGAGTAGCCGCACTGGATCGCCACGCACCACAAGTGGTGCTCGCGATGACATCGCACTAGACCTAGTCAGCACAACCAACGCCGATGACGTCGCCGCGACGATCGCCAGCGGCAAATATAAATTGGTCGTGGTTGATAGTATGCAAACTATGGCGATGGCCGAGATCGCGTCGGCTCCCGGCACAGTCAGCCAGATCACCAATTCCGCCAATATCATCATTCGCGCTGCCAAAGCCAGCAACACCGCTGTGCTGTTGGTTGGGCACGTCACGAAAGAGGGCTCAATCGCCGGTCCGAAAGTGCTGGAACACATCGTCGATGTAGTTTTGGAATTTCAGGGTGATCGTTATGGCGGGTTCAAAATCGTCCGCGCGATCAAAAATCGTTATGGCTCAACGAGCGAAGCGGCGATTTTTGATATGACCGAAAATGGATTGGAGATTGTCGAGAATCCCAGTGCGGCGCTGCTAGCCGAACGTCGCGACGAAGACGGCAGTGTGGTGCTGGCCACTATGGAGGGCAACCGCCCGCTACTCGTCGAAATCCAAGCACTGGTCAACCCGACTAATTTTGGTTATCCCAAACGGGCCGCCAGCGGCTATGATCTGAATCGTCTGACACTGCTAATCGCGGTGCTGGAACGCCGCACGAAACTAAAATTGTCGGACAGTGATATTTATCTGAACGTAGTTGGCGGGATTAAAATCAGCGACCCAGCCGCCGATTTGGCGGTTTGTATGGCAATCGCCAGTGCTTCGGCTCAGCGGAAATTGGCCAAAGGCGCCGTAGTTTTCGGCGAAGTCGGCCTGGGTGGCGAAATCCGCAGCGCATCGATGGTTGATAAGCGCATCGCCGAGGCGAAGAAACTCGGGTTCAAATACGCCATCGCACCCAAGTCTGCTAGTCGTGATAAATTCGTAATTGGTGCCGCCGACCTACGTGATGCCCTTAATCAGCATTTGAAAAAATAAAGGAGAAAATAATGAAGAAAATTTTAATCTATGGCGCTATGAAAAACTTTCCGAAATTATTTGATATAATATAGAAGCGGTAGAAATTATTTAATTAAAACTAGATCCCTCATCACTTTTTTAAAAAGTGGTGAGGGACGGCGGCGGGGTAATAGTTGCAAAAGAAAGGGTGAAATGAATATATTTGAAATAACAGTTATTGTACTAATGACACTAACTCTAATAGGGGTGGGGTATTTAGTAATTATGAAACTGCGGCAGAGGACGCTGAAGGTAGCGCGCGGATCGTTGCTGCTTGACACGTCAGCTTTGATGGACGGGCGGATCGTCGAAGTGGCGAGGTCGGGTGTGATTACGGCCGAGATCATCGTCCCGCGGAGTGTGATAAATGAGATGCAACTACTCGCCGACAAAGCCAATCACGAAAAACGCGAGCGAGCGAGGGCGGGACTAGAAAATGTGCGAACTTTACAAAAAATGGCTGGTGTGACGACCACAGTTGTGAATGACGGCGAGTTATCAGAAGGCGGTGTTGATCGACGATTGCTCGACCTAGCGACAAAGTACGATGCATCAATCGCGACGACTGATTTTAACCTCAATAAAGTCGCCAAAGTTTCCGACATCACAGTCGTCAACGTTAACGAACTGGCCCAGATGCTGCGAGCACAACTACTGCCTGGTGAACGAGTTGAAGTTAGTATTATTCAAATTGGTCAGAATCGCAATCAAGGAGTCGGCTATTTAGATGACGGCACGATGGTAGTCGTCGAAAGTGCTAATCGCGATATCGGCACGAAGCAGAAAGTCGAAATTATTCGCTCGCTCCAAACCGAAGCCGGCCGGATGATGTTTGCCAAGAAAATCACGCCACCAACCCACACCAAACCGGCGCCGGCCTTTCATTCTGAACAATTGAAAAATAATCAGCCGAGGCGAAAAGGCAAATCAAGAAAAAATCTACATCAGGATCCTAGCGCATCCGCCGAAGATTCAATGGTTCGTTTGGCGAACCGGGAGTAACCGCCTTTTTAGATTGATCGCCCAGCACATAATGCCAAAACTAATAAATAGTTCCAAATATTCAGTCGGCGTGCCGGAATTACGTTGCCAAACTTCTGAGACAAATAAATTGAAGAATAGGGCAATCGCAAACACACCGAGCGTCAAACAAATCCGCTCCGCCAAAATTCCGCGCGCCGGCACGACTAAGTAGACCAAGATTGCCGCCGTGGCAATCACATTAAATAAATTTGAACCAAAATGTAAGCCAGTGCCAGCGACAATCGCGTCACATAAACCAAAGGCCGCGGCGAAAATTATCAAGAAATAAGTTGGTGGCAACCAATCGCCGAGAAAAGAAATTTTCTTGAATTTACTGAGGAATTTCTTGAGGCAATTTCGCCAAAACGGCAGAGCGACCAAGAGTAACCAACCGCCAAAATAGAGGGTGTTTTGGAAAACTTGCGTGAACAAATTGTGCAGATTTGTTTCGTGCTGGGCGTTAATCGCTTTCCAACTATCGGGCGTTGACCAATGAAAAATACGTTGTCCCCAACTAAGTTCCTCGCCAGCCATCAGTATCAAAACAGCAATAATCAGACAAGCAAAAATCGCCGGCAAGAGCTGTTTCTTCTTGATGAAACTATGGGCTAAAATGGCAAAGAATATTGCTGCGACTAACTGGAACGCCGCTTTGACGAAAATCGCATTGCGATAAAACGGCCAAGATTCTTTGCGCACCAAGAGCACAGCGAACTCGGGCCAAAAAACTTGGATTAGCACAAAAAGGAGGACAATCGCGGGGACGGCGATCATTAAAATCCGCGCCGACGGAGGCGCTTTCTTGACCGATTCGGCGAGCTGATGATCAATTCGATAACTTAATAATAATCCGAGGAAACCGAGCATAATCGCTATGCGTACTAGATTAAACCACAGATCATCCGCCCACTCGGCCGGCATGAAAAATGTGAGCACCGTCGCGGCACCAAACGCGGTGGTTAATAAATATCTGAATCTTTTCATGATTAGAACACTATCGTATTAGAGCCCCCACCAGTGTAATAAACATTGTCAGTCGCTACCGCGCTGACGGAATATGTTCCGGGTATATTGTCAACAATGATACACCAACCGCCATCGATCATAGCGTACGGGGCAGCATTATAAGAATCACCATTGAACGAGATAACTACACTGCTAACGGGGTATGTACCAGACGCGACGGTAGCACAAATGTACTCTCTCCCCGGTCCAGCGGAGCCGGGCGAATCCACCAAAGATATAAACGGCGGTTGGTCAGTACCACATTGGTGAACATCATCGGTGTTTTCAGCATCATAACCATCGGGCGGCGTGTAGATCACCTGTTTGGTCAGCGGATCAGTGTTCTTGATGACTTCTAGTTCTTCGCGGGCGGCGGGCGGGGTACAATCGGTGGCGAGTTTCTTGCTGACTTTATCAAAGACCATTTTCTCGGTGACGGCTTTGGCTTGATTCTTGTTATACCATGAAGGATAAATATCAGTCCGACCATTGATGTTCAAGGATTGAATACCGGACGGCCGGGTGAACCAATCGTTGGCTTTCCAGGTGCCGTCGGCCTTGAAGATATCGTTGTGTGCCGGTACCATAATATCGCGCAACATTGACGCAATATTGGATGACGAACCGCTGCGGAGAGCTTTCGGAATGTGGTTACCCCACCAAATCGCCAGGGTGACTTTCGGTGTGTAACCAACCATCCATAGATCTTTTTTGAGACCACCAATGTCCGAAGTACCGGTTTTAATGGCAGTTCTCACACCGCCCGACATGTTGTGTACACCATCGAGCAGCGTGCCAAACAGGCCGCGTTTGGCGTTACGATCATTTAAAATATCCGAAATAATATAAGCGGTTTGGGGATCCAAAACCTGTTTGCCTACGTCTTCCCATTCGTAAACGATTTGTTTTTGCGAATTGCGGACCTCGAGGACGTCGGCGATTTCCTTGTACGTGCCCATGCGGGCGAGAGTCGCAAAAGCGTTAGCATGCTCGACTTGCTGGACACCGCAAGAACCGATCGCTGCCGCCAGGCCGGCAGCTTGTTCGACACCTTCGGTGCAATAGCTGAGATTACCAGTTTCGCGGATTTTGTCTTTGGTGGCGTCGACACCGTTCAAGGCCATCGCGCGAATGGCCGGAATATTGCGCGATTCGCCGAGGGAAGTTCGAATCGAGAGATTGCCTTTGAATCGACCGTCGACGTTAACCACAGATCGACCGTTACCAGTTGTGTAAATACTTTGCGGAATCGGTGCGTCAACAATTAACGAACCAGCCCCAAAGGTGCCGTTGGGTCCGTCCTGATTATCAATCAATGCAGCATAAACTAGCGGTTTGATCGTTGAACCAGGTTGAATAGAAGCCGTCGCTTCGTTAACGGCGCCATAATCGGGATAATTATAATCACGACTACCGCGTAGTCCCAGAACCTGACCCGTTTGATTATCAATCATCGTCACCGCGGTGTTATCAAAACCGTATTGATACGGTAGATTGCTATTAAATAATTTATCAACCTCCGTGTCGATGATGTTCTGGACGCGCAAATCGAGCGTCGTTTTAACGATTAGACCGCCTTGACCAACAACCTTGGTGCCGAGTTTTTTCTCGAGGTCCTGTTTAACCATTTGGACAAAGTGTGGGGCTTTAGCACTTTTCAGCAACGAATCAACCGGTTTGATGAGGTCGAGAATTGGCACGGCTTTGGCCTCGTCGATGACTTCTTGAGAATATTTATCAGGCATATATTTGCGCATTTGGTCAAGGACGTAACGTTGGCGATCGATGAGTGATTGATTGCCGTCGACGTTGTAAGGATTATAGAGCCCAGGACTCTGCGGGATCGCGGCTAGTAACGCACTTTCAGCCAGATCGAGATCTTTTGCTGAATGGCCAAAATAAGTTTGCGCGGCCGATTCCACACCGTTACGTCGACCGCCGTAGGGCGATTCGTTGAGATACATCGTCAGGATTTGATCCTTGGTGTAGATGCGCTCGGCCTCAACCGAAAGGATTGCCTCCTTGATTTTGCGGGGGAGACCCTTGATGCCGCGCTCGGCCGCTTCTTCCTTGAAAAAGACTTGCTTGACTAGTTGTTGGGTCAGCGTCGAACCACCCTGGGTATTGCCAGTTCCGCGGACGTTGCTCACAACCGCGCGCAACATTCCCTGTAAACTAACGCCGCCGTGTTTATAAAATTCATGATCCTCGATGGCGACGGTGGCGTCTTTCATGGCGGGGCTGATCTGGTCAGAATCGACAACCAGTTTGTAGTCACCAGTGCCGGTGTCTTCCCAGAGCAAGTTATCATCGCAAGCTTTTTCGTCTTTGGCGAGCGCATCGAGATCGCAGTTGCGATCGTAATAGCGCGTCACCGTGGTAGCCACGCGCGCTCGCAGACTGGCGATATCGATCATTTCCAAATCTTTTCTAAAGTACATAAACAGCGCGCCGGCCGCCAGGACCACTAGTAGGGCAGTGATGGTGATAATCTTGATAATCATTTTCAGACCGCGCCAGGAAAACCAATATTTCAGCACGCGCTTGGGGTGAAAATGCGCCAAAAACCGCAGGATGGGATTTTTCGGCAGAGTGGCCAAATACTCAGCATAGGCGCGCTGTTTGGAATCCTTTTTCAGCGCTCGCCGACTTTTTCCTTTGTTTTTCGTCAAATTAGAATAAGTCGTAAACTGTTGCTTGCCTTTACGGGACTTGGATTTAGTAAGCTTGGTAGACTTTCTCGCCATAAATTTCTCGCCAATTATTAACATGAACATATTATCACAAATTTTAACGCGCGCAAAGCTTGCCTTCGTGCGGGTTTTTGTGCATAATAGACCGCATGAAACTAAGTGAAGAACTGATTTATCGTGGGATGGCGGGTCAACACACATTTGATGCGCCGACGGACTTGGACAAGAAAAAACATAAATTCTATTTCGGTGTTGACCCGAGCGATAGTTCGATGACGATTGGTAATCTCGCGGCGCTAATGATGTGTCGGGTTTTTGTTCGGCACGGCTACGATCTGACTCTGTTGGTTGGTGGCGGAACTGGTCTGATTGGTGATCCCAAAATGGACAAAGAGCGCCCGATCAAACCACTCGAAGAAATCGAACGAAACGCGAAGGGTATCGTTCAGCAGTTCAACCAGCTAATGGGTAGTAAAATCAAGGTAGTGAATAATTACGACTGGTTGAGCGGACTCGGTTTTTTTCAATTTTCCCGGGAAGTTGGACGACACTTTTCGATGACCCAACTACTCGATCGGGATTTCGTCAAGGCGAGAACTGGTGAAGGTGGTAGTGGCCTATCGGTAGCAGAATTTTCGTACTCTTTGCTCCAGGGTTACGATTTTCTGCACTTATATCGAACGTATGGAATTGATCTACAACTCTGCGGGGCCGATCAGATCGGCAACTGTATGAGTGGTGTGCATCTGATTAATAAATCCGAAAATGCGCGCGGTTACGTTTGGAGCTGTCCGCTGGTGATTGATAAAGTTTCTGGCCGCAAATTCGGCAAAAGTGAGGGCAATGCTGTTTGGCTCGATCCGGAGCGCACCAGCCCGTACGAATATTACCAATTCTGGTTGAACACCAATGATGAAAGTGTTGGTGACTTACTGAAAATCTACACCGAGATCGAGCCAACCGAAATCAACGAAATTTTGAGTTTGCATGAGAAAAATCCGGGTGCACGCGGTGCTCAAAAAGCCCTAGCGCTAGCCGCAACCGAGATTTTGCATGGTCGCGAAACAGCCGTCAACGTCGCCCGCGTCAGCAACGTCCTCTTCGGCGGCGAAAACGTCCGCGAACTACCCGCCGAGGGTTTGAAATTGTTGTCCGAAGTCATCCCAACTGTCCCTAAAAACATAACTGCGGTCGAAGCCCTAGTAAAATCCGGCCTAGCGACCAGCAACGGCGAGGCTTTACGCCTAATCCGCGGCAACGCCATATCGGTGAGTGGTACCAAAATTTCCGCAGACACCAAAATCACCGAATTATCCTTAATTAAGAAAGGAAAAAACCAGTTCGTTATTGTTAAATAAAAACCATGGATGAAATCCGTAAACAATTAGTAAAACTATCGCGTGGTAATCAAAAATTCGCTGAATTTGCGAAGAAGATTATAAAAACCGAGAAAACAATTATGGGGGTGCGGACACCAGATTTTCGGAAATTAATGAAAGGTTTGTCGCGGAAAGTTAGCAGTTCCGTCGAGATTGAAAATTTGTTCAGTCAAATAGACAAAAACGTTTATGAAGAAATATCGGTAGTTGGGACTTTGATTGTGGGTTCAAAATTATCGGACGATGAAAAAATTAAATTGATCAAGAAATATTTGAAACTGGTTGATAATTGGGCACAAATTGACGGAATGGTAACACGGAATATGAATTCGGATTTGTGGTGGGAATTCGCTAGTGAGTGTTTGAAATCGGACGAGGAATTTGTGGTGCGGTTTGGGGTGATTTGCTTGATGAATAATTTTTTGATCGACGAAAAAGTTGACGAAGTTTTTAGCAAACTTTGCGATGTGAAACACGATGGCTATTATATCAAAATGGGAATCGCTTGGGCCTACGCCACTGCTGCTGTGAAGTACTACGAAAAAACTTTATCCGCAGTCACAAATCTTGAAACCTGGACGCAGCGTAAAGCTCTAACCAAAATGCTCGAATCCTACCGATTCACCCCCGAGCAAAAAACCAAAATTCGCGAACTACGTGCGCGCATCAAATTGTGAATAACTCTCTTGTTTGGTAAAATAAAGGTGTTAGATAATGAAACAACCCCGTACTCAACATAAATTCTCGATGGCACGATCACCGTGGCTGGTGGTGGTCGCGGCGCTGACTTTTTTCGTGATGATTGCCACGACTGTGGCGGTGGTGGTAGCGACTAGTAGCACGGTTAATGCTGATAAACAACAATATCACGTGGTGACGATTTATGATGATGACGCCGAGCAAACGATAATCACCACGGGCGGTAATGTGGCGGATGTTTTAAAGGTGGCCAACCTGTCGCTTGGTCAGCACGACAGCATCGAACCGGCGCTCGACCAAGATTTGAGGGAAGCCATCTTGATCATCAAAATCCATCGGGCGCGTCCGATCATGGTCATCGATGGCCAGCGTCAGGTGCGAGTGATCACGGCTGCGCAAAACGCGACCGAGATCGCGGCCGCCGCGAACATCCGGCTATATCCCGAAGACAGCGCCGAACTGTTGCTGACTACTGGGCTGTCGTCTAGCGGAACTGGCCTACAACTCGCTATTACGCGCGCCAAAGTCGTCAATCTGCGACTATATGGCCAGAATTTAACCGTGCGGACCCAAGAAAACACGGTTAAGGAATTCCTTCGGGAGAAGAATATCCAGCTTGGTTCGGATGACGGGATGAATTTGACGTTGGACGCCGAAATTAGCGATGGCCTACGGCTACAAATTTGGCGCGAAGGGTTGCAAACAGTTACTACGACCGAAGTTATACCGTTCACCACTCGGACGGTGACCGATGCGACACGCAAAGTTGGTTATCGCGAGATTCGCGTTACTGGTCAAAATGGCCAAAAAACGGTGATTTACGAAATCGAAACGCGCGATGGTCAAGAAACCAATCGCAAAATAATTAGCGAAGTGATCGACACGCCAGCGGTCGAACAGGTCGAAGTCGTCGGTATCAAATCGTCGCTCGATGGTGTGCCGCCTCTGACCGCCCGCATGGGCGCGCAGACTTACTGGGTTGGACCAATCTTGCGCAAAGAAACTTGGTATGATTTACCGATGAGCGTAGTCATGCGCAACTGTGGTCAGGGTGGATATTACAGCGTCCGCGCCGACGGCGTCAAAATCGATCGCGACGGCTTTGTCATCATTGCGGCGAACCTTAATCGCTATCCGCGCTGCTCGGAGGTCGACACCAGCCTCGGTCGCGGCAAAGTCTATGACACCGGCGGCTTTGCGGCCAACAATCCCGAACAATTTGACATCGCGACGGATTGGACGAATCATGATGGGCGATAAACCGAACAAAAACCTCGGGCAACATTGGCTAAGGGATAGGGCTACCTTGGAACAGGTCGCTGCGCCCGCCGAACTGACGACCAGCGACACAGTTTTAGAAATCGGCCCAGGCCTGGGCACGTTGACCCGAGTTCTAGCCGACCACGCCGGCCGCGTCATCGCCGTGGAATTTGACCGCGAACTAGCCGATGAGCTTGAAGCCACTTTTGCAAGCCCCATTCTTGCAGGACCGGGTCCTGCAAAGGTAGAGGTGATCAATGCGGATTTTTTACAATTCGACTTGAACCAGCTGCCGGCTGGCTACAAAGTCGTCGCCAACATTCCGTATTACATCACCAACAAAATCATCATGAAACTGCTAACGTCGGAAAATAAACCGGGCGTGGCGGTTCTCCTGGTGCAAAAGGAAGTCGCCGAGCGGCTGGCGGCGAAGCCTGGTCAAATGTCGATTTTATCTGTCGCTGCCCAATTTTATGCCGACGTCGAACTCGGTATCGTCGTGACGGCCGACAAGTTCGACCCACCACCGAAAGTCGATAGCCAGGTCGTCATTCTCCATCCTCACCTGGCAAATCCCATCCTTGCAAGACCAGGTCCTGCAAAGGATATCGACGAAAAACAATTTTTTCGCATCGTCCGGGCTGGCTTTTCCCAGCGACGCAAAAAGTTACATACTGCGCTAGCGGGCGGCCTAAACATCTCGACTAGCGAAGCAAAAAAACTGTTACAAACTGCCGGTATTGACTCAAATCTCCGTGCCCAGGATCTAACGCTCAGCGACTGGCATAATTTAGTAAAACAAAGTAAAATATTCCTATGAAACAGTACATCACCACCGCTATCCCGTACGTTAATGGGCCGCCGCATATCGGGCACGCCATGGACTATCTGCTGGCCGATGTTTGGGCGCGCTACCAGGCGCAACAGGGTCACGAAGTCAGATTTTCGGCCGGCACCGACGAACACGGCACCAAAGTTGCCAATATCGCCGCCGAAAACCAGCAATCTCCTCAGGAATTTGTCGATGCTCTGGTACCCGAATTCCAAACGATGATCGAGAAAATGAACGTCAGCGTGACCGATTTCGTACGCACAACCAATCCTGATCACGTCCGACGGGTCCAGGAGATTTGGCGCCGACTCGACGCGGCTGGACTGATTTATCGCGACACTTATACGGGGTGGTACTGTAGTGGCTGCGAAGCTTTCATCGCCGAAGCTGAAGCCCGCGAAGCGGATTATGTTTGTGCGAATCATCAAAAACCGCTGGACAAGATCGAGGAAGAAAACTATTTCCTGCGAGTCAGTAAATTTACTAAACAGATCCGCGAATTCGCGGCGCACCATATCGTACCTGAATTTCGCGGTCGTGAGATTTTGGAATTAATCTGCGACGGCGCCCAGGACGTGTCGATTTCTCGTCCCCAGGAAAAGTTAGCATGGGGCATCCCAGTCCCTGGTGACGAATCGCAAACGATGTACGTTTGGATCGACGCGCTGAGCAATTACATCACGGCGCTGGGCTATCCAGATGACGACTGGTCCAAGGGTTTCTGGCCCGCGAACGTCGAAGTCATCGGCAAAGATATCCTACGTTTTCACGCCATCATTTGGCCAGCTATTTTACTCGGCCTAGGGTTGGAACTGCCCGAAACACTATTAGCACATGGTTTTGTCAATGTTGATGGCACGAAAATGAGTAAAAGTCTAGGTAACGTCATCGCACCAGACCAAATTATCGACAAATTCGGCGTCGATGCGTTTAGATATTTTTTCCTGCGCCATATTCCGACGTTCGACGACGGTGATTACACCGAGGAAAAGTTTCTCGCAGCCTACAATAACGAACTAGCCAACGATCTGGGGAATTTGGTCTCACGGACGGCCAAGATGGTCCAACGTTTCGCCAACGGTTCTACGTCCGATCCAGAACATTTTTCCTGGGATAAATCAAGTCTTGACAAGTATATGACAGAATTTCGTTATGATCTAGCATTAGAAAACATTTGGGGATTAGTGCAACATCTCAACCGCTATATTGACGAGAAAAAACCTTGGGAGCTAGCAAAAAAAGATACTATTGCTAACACTCATAATCCTGTTATTGAGAGCACTTTTCCCGTCATTGCGAGGAACGAAGAGACGAAGCAATCCAGCGAGCTGGAAGGAGTAATGTCATACCTGGTCGCTGGCCTGCGTCTACTCGGCGACGTTCTGACTCCATTCCTCCCCGACACCGCCACTAAAATCACCGAAATTTTCGGCGGCGAAAGCATCACCACCGCACCAATCCTTTTTCCAAAAATCGAAAAATAACGACAAAATAAATCTCGGGCGGTGGGGTTTCACCAGATACATCACCCAGAGACAAGCACTAAAAATAAATAATCCACTTGACTTTTTATGGGGGGGGGGTACACTTAATTGTGGAAGCAGTTTAATGTGGTGGGAGAGGAGAGCCAAACTAATGGCAGGTAACCATGAACTGGGTAACGGAGTAGAAACAGAAACGCCGATCGAGCTACCGTTAACTAATCTGGAAGATGCGGAGCAGTTTCTGGAGCAGACATCCCAGCGTATTGAAAAACTTGTTGTCCACCAGTATAGTGATGCTTGTAGTCAGGCGGTCTATGGGCAGAAATGGGCACGCTGCTTATTGAAGTCTCCGCAAGCCGATGATGGTGCTCAGAGCGTTATTATGATGAGAGCAAATGGTATCTCGATGACAGCATTTAACTCTGCGTGGTGGAGACCAGGGCACGTATGTGCCCAAGATGGAGCCATGTCGGGTATCGGGGTCTTGACAGATCTACTCCGGAGCGACTTCAGGTCAGAGCAATTTTTTTGGCATCAACAAGAGAACTATGAGACTGAGGAGAACTACCAGAATTTACAACTGTATAAAGATGACGAGATTATGAATTTGGATAGTCTGACAAGAGAAGTTGAGCAGATTATTAACTCTATGATCGCCGCGACTATTGGCAGGATCGATGACGTCGAGGCTGATGAAAGTGACGAATATCATATTGAGGCTATTTCGACTTTGCGAAACTTGCAAGAAGGTTGGAAGAGCGATCTTGAAAATAAAACAAGTGAAATAATAAATAATGTGTTAGCGCGGTATCGGCCGAATGATCTAGAGGAAATGTACAATAAACCACCAATCTGGTTGGAACAGAATGCATTACGGCAAAGTGCACTAGCAGTTATCGAAAGGTTTGCCGGTGGTCTTGGCGAGATGGTAACCCAAAACCTATTTGCATCATGGAGACGCATACAGGACCAGTATAACAAATGGTGGGAGTTTTAGGGCGCGTAAATATATAAAACCACTCCGCGCGAGGTATTGACAATGGGCAAAACTTAATACATACTTTAGGCATGAACGGAGATCCGACGAAGAAGCGGCCCGAAGTGCCTACGCTCACAGAGGCCACCGAGATTATTGAAACTCATACTAGGAAACTATACAAACTAGTCCACGGCCTGTTGGTGTATCTGGCGGGCCCAGACATTTTCAATGAACAGGGGATAAACAGGGTTCTTGCGCGTGCAGCGTTGGCTGCGGACACGGGCTTTAATGTACTGACGCCAGTTGATAATAATGCAAAAGTTCGTGCGGGGGGGGGTGCGCCTAGTGAACAGGCCATGGACGTTTTTTGGGGTGATGCAGAAATGGCTACAAAGTGCGATGTTATTATGGCGAATGTTAGGCTTATGCCGAACAGTCTCGAACCAGACAGCGGTACTTGTTTCGAGATAGGTGCGGCTTATAGGAGTGGTGCGTTGGTAATATTGTACGTAGAAGGCGGCTCGGACATTGGCCAGATTGGCGAGCGATATAAAGACACCGAATATGGATATCTCCACGAGGGTACCTTAACGAGTTTCGGGCAAACTCATAATTTGATGGTAATAAATGCGATGATCAACTCATTGTACCAAAAAAGTGGCATAAAGTATCCTGACATGTTGGTATTCCCGTCATACGAACAGGCGTTGGCGTTTCTCCTACAGTTTAACGGCCTCGACCGGTGGCGCAAATCTCAGCCCCGATGGCCAGAGATGATGAGCGATTCAGAGGAAGCCCGGCGAAGAAACAACCTCATGGACCTATACCGCGCACAGGGTGGGGTGGTGCTGGATCCGCCGCTAGCGGCATAGTAGCTAACCTGCGTTTGACAAATATAACCATCCATGCTACAATCATCGCGTGTAATGAGTTAAATGAGAAAGGTATAATATGACCGAGACTTTAGGGGGGGGGGCAGGAGGGGCAAATCACAAAAAA